>ERZ791891.447-NODE-447-length-20075-cov-18.276773_pt1 | contig 20075 bp, 21 predicted proteins | sample MGYA00510155_ERZ791891 | MGnify/ENA primary metagenome ERZ791891 (study PRJEB30046, sample SAMN00792061) | human gut metagenome | study: EMG produced TPA metagenomics assembly of the A metagenome-wide association study of gut microbiota in type 2... | reverse complement strand
TTCCTGTATTTCCGTTACTCTATTGGCTGGTTGTATCATAATTCTTATTTTTAATTCTTATCTATTAACTATCAACTGTTAACTATCAACTATCAATTATTCTTTCTCCTCATATTCTCCCAACACCTTGATCTTCTTCACCAGCGGCGTGATGGCGTCGATGCTCTGGCGGTAGCGGGTCAGGTTGTCGAAGGTGAGATCCACGTAGAAGAGATATTCCCACTCATGTCCGATGTTCGGCAGCGACTGAATCTTGGTAAGATTGATGTCGTAGAAACTCAGGATGGTGAGCACCTTGGAGAGCGAACCCTTGTCGTGAGGCAGACTGAAGACGATGCTCGCCTTATTGGCCTTCTCGATGGGGCGCAGCAGAGCGGCCTTCTGTGGATTGCAGACCACGAGGAATCGGGTGTAGTTGTGCGGATTGTCGTGGATGCCCTCCTGCAATATCTTCATGCCGTACATTCGGGCGGCATACGAAGAGCAGATGGCAGCCCATCCATGCACCTTGTGCTGAGCGATGTAAGCCGCCGAACCGGCAGTATCCTCTGCCTCCACCGCCTTGAGGTCGGGATGGTTGGCCAGGAACTTGCCACACTGCATCAGAGCCACCGGATGGGAGTGAACCTCCTGCAGGGTGTTCCAGTCGTCATCAGGCAAGCAGCAGATGCTGTGCTCGATGTGGAGCTTGTGCTCGCCCACCACGGTAGTACCGCTCTGTCGGAGCAGCTCGTAGTTGTGGAGCAGGCTTCCTGCTATGGTATTCTCGATGGCGCAGATGCCGACCACCGTAGGGTCTCGCTTGATGTTCTCGAACACCTCCTCGAAGGTGGCGCAGCAAATCAGCTCAATCTGTTCGCCCTCAAAATACTGATGGGCAGTGATGTCGTGGAACGACCCCAACTCTCCTTGTATTGCTATTCTCTTCATTGCCGTATCTCTCTATTCTATATTACCAGTTTATGAAATCTTCCGGTTTATGAAAATTGCCGGTTTACGAAAAACGGTCCAACTCTTGATAGAGCGGGACCGTTTCGATGATTTCAAAGAATCTAATATCCTAAGTTGAAATTTACACGCAACTTCCCGCTTTACAATTGCTTGCAAAGTAAAAGTAATAGCTAAAAAAGTAAGCGTTCAACTTCTTCATAATTCTTATTTGTTTAATTTGTTATTCACTCATTGCTTCGAGTTTCGACCCCTAGAAGTCTCTACTCGTTTGCAAAAGTAATACTTTTCTTTGATACCGCCAAACAATTTGTCACTTTTTTCTTGAATTTCCTTATATTTTATGCTTTTCAGCAGTTTTTCAGCAGATTTTTAATAGAAAATCCCAAAAATCGGCAGAATTTTATCAGCATTCTTTCTGCAATTATCGGCAGTGCTCTCTTCCTTCAGCCTTAAACTCGCCGCTGAGTTCCCCTATTTTCTCGGGGTTCAGCTGCAGGTATCGCTGCATATCTTTTCTGGCTCCATCCTTGTCGCCCATCTGCATCAGCAGGTTTCCCCGCTTCAGCAGATGTTCGCTCAGGGCAGCCTTGATCTCGGCATCCTCGCCGCCAGTCTCCAGTTTCTTCTCCAGCTCCACCACCTGCTGCGTGAGCGTAGCCACCAGAAGAACAGGATTCATTTCATTCAAATCCATAACTTCTATCCTATTTATATTGATATATATGTCTTATTACTTATATATAATAATGTGGATTTACTTGATGGCTCCGATGATTTCCGTCACCGATTTGCAGCCGTGGGCATCCAGCCACTCGTTGATGCCGTCCTTCACCTTCTTGGTTACGGCAGGATCCAGGAAGTTGGCAGTACCGATTTCGATGGCTGTGGCACCACACATCAGGAACTCGATGGCATCCTTGGCGTTCGAGATACCGCCCAAGCCTACCACTGGGATGTTGACGGCATGAGCCACATCATACACCATGCGCAGGGCCACAGGCTTTACGCAAGGACCGCTCAAGCCACCCGTACGGATGCTCAGCAGCGGCTGGCGCTTCTCAATATCCACCGCCATACCCATCAGCGTATTGATGAGCGAAACGGAGTCGGCACCCTCTGCCTCTACGGCACGGGCGATGTCGGCAATGCTGGTAACGTTAGGCGAAAGCTTCACGATAAGCGTCTTGTCGTACACCTTGCGCACCGCCTTCACCACGCTTGCCGCACCCTCGCAGGTAACGCCGAAAGCCATACCGCCATCCTTCACGTTAGGACAAGAGATGTTCAGCTCGATGGCAGGAATCTTCTCCAGCTCGTTTACGCGCGCCGCACACTCGGCATAGCTTTCAGGCGAATGTCCGCTCACGTTCACAATCATGTTGGTATCGATGTTCTTAATCTGAGGATAGATGTGCTCGCAGAAGTACTCCACACCCTTGTTCTGAAGACCCACGCAGTTGAGCATACCCTGAGGCGTTTCAGCCATTCTAGGATAGTCATTTCCCTCGCGTGGCTCCAGGGTTGTACCCTTCACGATGATGCCTCCTATTTCCTCCAGAGGTACGAAATCTGCAAACTCCAATCCGTAGCCGAAAGTACCCGATGCTGTCATCACAGGGTTCTTCAGCTTTAAATCCTTTATATTTACACTTAAATCAGCCATAATCTTCTAAATCAAATAATAATCTATTACAATTTTAGAGCATAAATGCTCGGATTAGATATCCCAGGTGAGCTGCTTGATGTTGATTACAGGACCATCGGTGCAGACGCACTTGTGTCCCTCGGTGGTCTTCTCCACGCAGCAGAGGCAGGCACCCACGCCACACGCCATCTTGTTCTCCAGCGATACCTCGCACTCCACGCCAGCCTTCTTGGCAAAGCGCGCCACGCTCACCATCATCGGCTTAGGACCGCAGGTGGAAATCATATCAAATTGCTCGTTCTCCAGCACAGAGTGGTTGGTTACGAAACCCACCTCGCCGGCAGAGCCATCCTCAGTGGTGATGCATACCTTGCCTATCTTGGCAAACTCGTCGAGCTCCAGCAGGTCGGTATCCTTTCGGGCACCCAGCAGGAAGGTGACTTCTGCACCGAAATCCTTAATCATCTTACCAAAATAGAGGAGCGGAGCCACACCTACGCCACCACCCACAAGCAGGTATTTCTGCTCCTTGCGAGTAGGCATCGTGAAGCCGTTGCCCAATGGCAGCATACAGTTGAGCGTATCGCCTGCCTGCAGTTTTCCGAGCTGCTTTGTGCCGTCGCCCACCATGGCAACGAGCAGCCAGAGCTGGTTCTTCTCGCGGTCTACGAAGTTGATAGAGATAGGTCGGCGCAGCATCGTTGTAGCCGAATGATCCACTCTTACTTCCACAAACTGGCCAGGCTTCATTTCTGGCAAAGGTTTCTCGTCGGTAAGCTTAATCAACACATGCTTGTCGCTAAGGCTTTCCACAGAAACCACCTTGAGGTCGAGAACATACTTTTTCATCTTTTCGATATTATTATATTATAATGTTATTCACTAATGTTATTGCAACCTTATTTATATATAGGTGCAAAGGTACTGCAAAAAATCGAATTTCACAAATCCGAGAGGAAGTTTTTTGCCCCGCCTTACTTCTTCGGCACAAAGGTCTCCCAGGTCTGGTCGTCGTAGAAGATGCGGATTTCCGTTATCCTGCGCTGCGGTTTGTCCACTATTTTAACCGCTGCATTGGCGATATTTTTAGGTGTTCTTTTTACACCGTGCATCTGAGGCTGGTCGAAGAGCGATGGAGAAGCAGGAGAGGAATCCTGTCCGTCTGCCCCGAAATCCAGCGATGGCTCCATGGCGCCGCCTGCCACGCCGCCTGCCCCCGGCATGCCGCCCTGAGCACCCATACCCGCTGACGCAGAAGCACCTCCATACATATCCAGCGAATCCTCGGCGCCCATGCCGCCAGCCCCCGCAGAAGCCCCGGATGATGATGCCGCGGCACCACCTTCCACCTTATTAATATACATAGGAGGAGTACCGAAAAGCAACCACTCGGTGTTCACCTGAGGGAACTTTTTCTTGATCGCATCCACGATGTCGAGCGTAGGTTTGGTACGGTCGTTGAAGATGTTGCTCAGGGTTGCTGTCGACTTTCCGATGAGCTGAGCGAAACTCTGCTGGTTGAGTTTCTGGTCCTCCATAATCTGTCTGATTCTATCTTTCATGCCACTCAAAATTTTCAGTTTATACGATGTTTCAATCGATGTTTTATTTCCGAACAGGGCGTTTTTTGCCCCATTTTTCTAAGATTTTACAAAGGTAAAGCAAAAATTTGGTTATACCAAACTTTTCTGCAAAAATTTAGTTTTTTAAACTTTACGTTTATGTTTTCAAATTTATAAACCACCATTTATAGATGTAAGTTTTCTGATTCAGATTTATATATCTGATTTTATGATTCTAAATTAGTTACAAAGCTTTTCTTGATGCAAAAGAAGTAAATCGCTGATTTCCAAAGCCTATTTTAGCCAAAAAGTAGGCATTTTAGGGGCGTATGCACTTTGATAAGTCCATTTTTGAGAAAACAGATTGAAGCTTGAAATAACTAAAATATATAACTCACTGGGTTTCATATACTTCCAAGTCCAAAATCATTAATGTATATTTATACATTTACACAATAAAATCACAATATTCATGTTTATGTTTATAAATCTGAACGCCGTTTACTAACATAAAGTTTCCTCTGATTTACTTTTATAAACTAAATCACCGATTTATATTTATTCTATTTATAATCATAAATTATAGATATATAAACCTTAAAGAATGCAAACGATAAATTTTAGGGGTCAAACGATGGCAAATTTTTCCATTTTGAGCGTTTTCAAGCCCGCAGGCCGAGTTTTTGGCAAATTTGCGAGTATTGAAGGGGGTTATTTTCGATAACCCGTTGATATACACCATAGTTAGGTATGGTTTCACCGAAATCCGGAAAATCACCATCTAGATGAGAAAACCACGAAAACGAGACTCGACACGAGAGAAAAACAAAAAAAATAGCGCCCGTTTTCTCGTCAACGAACGCTATTTCCATCTCTTTTTGCAGGCTAAACGCCCTCCCCGATTCCAGATCATTTCATTTTCCAAACAAAAGGGAGAAGGAGCAAAAATCGCTCCCCCTCCCACCCTTCTTCGCCGACTCGTCAATAGCCGCAAACCGAGCCGGAAATGAAGTTGTTTTTTCACTAATGAAGGATGAAAAAGATGAGTTCCTTCATCAGTTCGCCAGCCGAAGTAAACGGATTGTCGATGCCCTTACTCTTCGCATCCACCTCCTTCATCTTCTCGATAATCTGCATCACCTTCACGCCGGAATAGTTTCTCATTCCCGTCAGATAATCGCGCACGCCCCAGGTTCCTTTCAAATCCAGGAATTTTGCGAACTCATTTTCGTTCTGCTTGTTGGGTGCATAATAGGCTATCATCAGATTCTGGAAGTAAGAAAAGAGCAACGGGAGAATCGCAAAGAGCGAACCCGTCTTAGGATTGCTGTCAAAATACTTTATTATCTGATTTGCCTTGAAAACGTCGCGCTGGATGATGGCATTGCGAAGCTCGAAGGCATTGAAGTCTTTGCTCACACCGATTTCCCTCTCCACCACATCAGGGGTAACCCTGCGGTCGGACTCGCCCAGCGAGATGAGCAGCTTGTCGAGCTCCGAGGTGAGACGGTGGAGATCGGCTCCGATGTGGTCGGCTATCATCTGCACCGCCTTCGGCTCTATCGTAGCCTTCCTGGCCTTCAGATAGGTCTCGATGAAGCCAGGCAGCTGCCGGTCGTAGAGTTTCTTGCTTTCAAAGACCACGCCCACCTTTTCTGCTCGGGGCAGGAGCTTCTTTCTTCGGTCTATCGTGCCGTTTTTATGACAAATCACGAGCACGGTAGACTTCACCGGCTTTTCCAGATACCGCTCCAGCGCCTCCAGGCTCTTCAGGTTCTGCGCCTCCTTCACTATCACCACTCTATACTCGGCCATCATCGGATAGCCCTTACACTGATCCACTATCTGAACCGCCGTGGTATCCGCGCCGAAGAGCACCGTCTGGTTGAAATCACGCTCCTCGGGCTGCAGCACCGACTCCGCAATATAGTCGCAGATCTTGTCGATATAGAAAGGTTCGTCGCCCATCAGCACGTATACGGGCGCAAACTCGCGAGCCTTCAGCGATTTCATCACCGACTCGTAACTTATTGCACTTTTCTTTTCTGCCATTGATTTATTTTTTGTATCTTTGCAATGTTATTCAGATGCAGCCCCGGAGTCAGCCCATGAGTTTGCCCATGGCATGCCCCAGGAGGCCTGCATTTCCACCTGCAAAGGTACAAAAATAAATCGAACTATATATATAATAAGGTAGAGAAATTTAAAAAAGAGATATGATTCGCTTAAACTTGCCAACTTTCGACATCAAGGTTTCGGGCACCCGACAGCAGCCCAGAATCCTGGATGTGCTGCGCAGAAAATACGTGGCGCTCACTCCCGAGGAGTGGGTGCGCCAGCATTTCGTTCACTTCCTCATAGAGCACAAGGGCTATCCCGCCGGACTGCTTGCCAACGAGATTCAGCTCAAAAGCGGCGACAAGGTGCTGCGCGCCGACAGCGTGCTCTATAGCCGCGACCTGAGCCCCCGGATGATCATCGAGTACAAGGCACCCCACATCCCCATCACCCAGAAGGTGTTCGACCAGATATCCGTATATAACCTTCTGCTCCACGTAGACTTCCTGGTGGTGAGCAACGGGCTAGAGCATTACATCTGCAAGATGGACTACGAGGGTAAAAAATATGTATTCCTTGAAGACATCCCCGAATACTCCGATTTATTGACAATATAAGAAAAAGGGGCAACGAGGCATCCCCTCCGTTTCCATCCCATTTTTCCATCATTACCCACAAAACACCCCATTTATCCCCCTTCAAAATTCGCATATTTCCGGGCGACAGCACGGCAGCTCAGAAATACGCAAATTTTGGAGGGGCTTTTTTGCTGCAAATACAGTTATTTTTTAATAAAAATCAGCGCTACATTTTGTTTTCTACCTATTTATTGTTATCTTTGCAGAAATTTTAAATTCAAAAAAGTAATGGCAACAGACAATATGAAAATAGCCGTAGCCGGTACAGGCTATGTAGGACTCAGCATCGCTACGTTGCTAAGCCAGCACCACCAGGTAGTGGCCGTGGATGTGGTTCCGGAAAAAGTGGAACTCATCAACAACAGAAAGTCACCTATCCAGGACGACTATATCGAGAAGTACCTGGCAGAAAAGGAACTCAACCTCAAGGCTACCACCGATGGAGCAGAAGCCTATAAGGACGCCGACTTCGTGGTAATCGCCACACCTACTAACTACGACCCCGTGAGAAACTACTTCGACACATCACACGTAGAAGAGGTGATTGAACTCGTAAAAGAGGTGAATCCCGATGCCATCATGGTTATCAAGAGCACCATCCCAGTGGGCTACTCCGAGAACATCCGCAAGAAGATGAACTGCGACAACATCATCTTCGCCCCAGAATTCCTTCGCGAAAGCAAGGCCCTCTACGACAACCTCTACCCTAGCCGCATCATCGTGGGCAGACCCGAGGGCGACGAACGCCTCGACAAGGCAGCCCACATCTTCGCAGCCCTGCTGCAGGAGGGAGCCATCAAGCAGAACATCGACACCCTTTTCATGGGACTCACCGAGGCAGAGGCAGTGAAGCTCTTCGCCAACACCTACCTCGCCCTGAGAGTAAGCTACTTCAACGAGCTGGATACATACGCCGAAATGAAGGGACTCGACACCAAGGCGATTATCGACGGTGTGGGACTGGACCCGAGAATCGGCACCTTCTATAACAACCCATCCTTCGGCTATGGCGGCTACTGTCTGCCAAAGGATACCAAGCAGCTGCTCGCCAACTATGCCGACGTGCCTGAGAACCTGATCCAGGCCATCGTGGAGAGCAACCGCACCCGCAAGGATTTCATCGCCGACCGCGTGCTCAACATGGCTGGCTACTACGACTATGCCAACCAGAACAACTACAACGAGGCAGAAGAGAAGCCTTGCACCATCGGCGTTTACCGCCTCACGATGAAGAGCAACAGCGACAACTTCCGCCAAAGCAGCATCCAGGGCGTGATGAAGCGCATCAAGGCAAAAGGTGCCCAGGTGATTATCTACGAGCCGACGCTGAAGAGCGGAAGCACCTTCTTCGGGAGTCTCGTGGTGAACAACCTGGAGGATTTCAAGCGCCAGAGTCATGCCATCATCGCCAACCGCTACGACAAGTGCCTGGACGATGTGAAGGAGAAGGTATACACCCGCGACATCTTCAGAAGAGACTGATTTGAGTTAATAGTTAACAGTTTATAGTTTATAGTTTATAGTTAAAAGCGGAAGACTGAAAATAACAAATTATTAAAATAGATAAAAAATGGCAAAGTTAGTTATCAATTCCTATGAGGAATTTGCTTCTCACCTGGGTGAGAAATTAGGAGAGTCAGACTGGTTGCAGATTGACCAGGATCGTATCAACAAGTTTGCAGACGCCACCCTCGACCCACAGTGGATCCACGTAGATGTAGAGCGTGCCAAGGTAGAAAGCCCTTACCACAGCACCATCGCCCACGGCTACCTCACCCTCTCGGTGTTGCCTTACCTCTGGCAGCAGATCATCGAGGTGAACAACATCAAGATGCTCGTTAACTACGGCATGGACGAGATGCGCTTCGGCCAGCCGGTAATCACCGGTTCACGCGTTCGCCTCGTGGCAACACTCCATGAGATTCAGAACCTGCGCGGCATCTGCAAGACCAGCATCAAGTTTACCATCGAGATTGAAGGCCAGCGCAAGCCAGCCCTTTCTGGCATCGCCCAGTTCCTCTATTACTTCGAGAACTAAGCTAGCATGGCTGCAGGAAAATGGATAGGAGGTTTCCTCGGTTTCATCACCGCCGGACCTCTTGGTGCCCTTGCCGGCTTTGCCCTGGGCTCACTCTTCGACCACGGCATGGACGAGGTGAACAAGCCGGGCAATGGCGGGGGCGACCGCAATGAATACTCCAACGCCTACGAAGCCTACAGCGGCTACGGAAGAAGCCAGCAGGGCTACCAGCAGCGCGCCTACGAGGGCGAGCGCAACAGTTTCATGTTCTCGCTTTTGGTATTGTCTTCGTATATCATTGCCGTGGATGGCAAGATTATGCATTCTGAGATGGAGCTGGTGCGCCGGTTCCTTCTTCAGAACTTCGGCGAATCTGCCAAGAAGCAGGGCGAGGAGATACTTCTCAAGCTCTTTGAGCAGCAGAAGCGCATGGGCATGCAGCAATATCGCAGCGTGATACAGGACAGCTGTCACCAGATACGTGCCAACATGATGTACGAGCAGCGCCTGCAGCTGCTTAATTTCCTGGTGATGATAGCCCAGGCCGACAATGTGGTTTCTCATGAGGAGATTCAGGCTCTGAAGGAGATAGCCATCCACATGGGTCTGGAGCCATCGGATGTAGACCAGATGCTGGGCATGCATGGCGGCAGCAGTTCATCGGCATCATCCGCCACATCGCTTGATGATGCCTACCGCATCCTGGGCGTTACGCCCGATGCCTCTAACGACGAGGTGAAGGCAGCCTATCGCAAGATGGCGCTGAAACATCATCCCGACAAGGTGGCAGCTCTGGGCGAGGACGTGCGCCGTGCCGCAGAGAAGAAGTTCCAGGAAATCAACGATGCCAAGGATAAAATCTACAAGGCAAGGGGGATTTAACCTGGGATTTATGTCAGCAAGTCTGTAGCCTATTAAGGGCAAAAAGCATAAAAAATAGAGGGTGTGTCATGTACTTATGACACACCCTCTTTTTTTATATCAGATGAAGAAGAAATCTAAATGATGGTAATCCAGATGGATTCCTCCTTCTGCTGCGCCTCCTCTATCAGTTTCATCAGCCGGTGAAGCCAGATGCGGGAGTTCACCACCATGCCCTTCAGCTTGTTCTCGCCCACCAGGATGCAGCCCTGGGTATCGTCGGGATAGTTGCCGGCATGGATGCGGATGCCCTCGAAATTCGGCACGCCCTGCAGATAAGGCAGCCACTGCCTGAACCTCGGCGACATCGTGACGAGCACCCGATAGGATCCTTCGGGGATGGCGGTGTGGCCCGGAATCTTTCTCGCCACCTTGACACTCACTCGGCTATACTTGCCGTTCTCCTCCTCGGGCTTCAATTCCACCCCCTTCAGGTTGCGCCACGTAGGCTCCAGGGTATCGCAGAAGTAAGCGTCCTTCGACAACTTCTGCAAGTCAAACTGATGAAGAAAACTTCTCTTGTCGCCCGCCTTCTTGCCCGAAAGCGCCTTGCGCTTCACGTCGGCATCAGGCAAGATATAGAGGCGGCCGATGGTATAAGAATTCTTCTTCGCTGTACGCTCTAAAACTATTTCCATACTATATTAATGTATAATGTATAACTATAAACTTTTAACTATAAACTCTTAACTCTCAATAACCACCCCATCCTTTCTGAATTTCAGCTTGATGAAGCAATCTGAACTGTAAGAACCGTCAGATGTTCCGCCAGATGTTCCGCCTGCTGCACCGCCTTTATTTCCAGCTTTTCTGCGTTCAATATAGCCTCGATGCACCCAGGCATACAGCATGTTCTTCGTGCCGTCGGCACTCAAGCCGTTCTTCTGACGAACCTCCACAGCCTGCTGATACATAAACTCATCGGGCAACTGCTGCAGCAGATTGCTGGGACCATGACTCGTACTCTTCTCGGCACTCATCGAAGCCGTCTTGATGCCATCCTCAAAGAATCGCATCTTGCAATACAGGTCATACTGCTCGCTCCAACGGATAAACTCCTCTATCTCAGGCTCCCATCTGAACCCGTTAGCCACGTAAAGCACACAGGCCTTCAGATAACCTATCACATTGCCACGGAAGGTGAAATTTTCATAAATGCGGTTCTGCGACAGACGCGAAAACTCGGCATTCTCATCCTTCAGCTTCATGGCAAGATCAAAAGCCTCCTGGCACTCCACCAGTCCCGAAGCCTTGCAAAGATTCTCGATGTAAGGCTTCAACTGCTCCTTGAACTCATCGTCGTAAGTGCCATAGATGGGAATATCCTCGCCTATGAGACGCTCGGGGATGGTGCAGAAGTTGATACGGCTGACAGGACCATCCGTCAACACCTTCGAGAAATAACGTTTGCCCTTCTCTATGGTGGTGGAAGCATTCCAGTTAAAACGGATGGTAACACGCTCGGTAATACTCTGCAGGCCTACTCTCGTCTGTCCATATTCATTACCCGGGTCAAAGGCGAGACACATGATGCGGAATTGCTGGTTGCCGATACCCTTCAGGGCATCAAACTGGTCTATCTCATTGAGCGAAGTATAGAGAAAATGCCCCTGAGCCTCGGCAGTACGCATTACGAAAGCCGGATTGGTCATATCGGCATCAATCATCTGGATAATCAGATTTTCAGGACGCTTACGCTTATCCTTGTTGGCACCCTTGCGCATCATCTCATCCTTCCACTCCTTTTCACGTTTCAGGTTTTCCATGTCGCGCTTGCGGATATCCTCCATAATCAGCGAAATCGGCATCTGCACGCAGCTCTTGCCTGCACCCGTACCCGCTAACAGACAGCACATTAACGTGGCTTCATGCTCCACATTATCAATGTATCTGAATCTCGTTTTCCAAAGATGAGTAGCCAGAGGAGGGAAGATGGCATGCGCCACGGCAGGCTTGTAGACATCCGGCGTTTTCGATACAAGGAGTTCCACGAGCTTGGGAAGCTTCTGGGGCATGGGTGGCGGAGCAGGATATTCATCATCGCCATCATTACCTTGAGCATTGAGGTTTGAGCTTTTAACTTTAAACTGTAAACTGTCAACTTGCTGAATGGCCGCCTTCTCTGCCGTGGCATTGATACGTATCACATCACGAGAGAAAGGCTTCGAACTGTCACCATATTTCGCATAGAAATCATGAATCAGCTGATGGCAGTCACGCTCCTCGTAATAGCTAGGCATCTTCTTCGCCACCACCTTCATCAGCTCGTCCTCTCCCATTACTCTAGATGCACCTGCGCTCATGATGGCGAGCAGGGAAGAATGACGGGAACCGATGGTATCGATATCCATCCCCTGCAATCCCGCCGCCTCCTTGAAGAGTTCGAAAGCTATGAGATTCTTCTCACTAGCGGAATTTTCATTCATCGGATTTTCTTCATCGATTTTCTTCATCGGATTACACGGAGGAATCGGAACATTCTTGCTTCCCGGATTACGCACGGAATTTAAACGGATTTGGCCTTGCGGCCATTGGCTAGCGCCTTGAGTTCCTGTATCAGCCGAGCAGCCATCCGCATCAGCAGGGCCACTCCCCCCACCTAAGGCGGCTAAGGTTCCGTTTAAATTCTGCGGCGAATAGCCTTCCGATAAAGCGGCTAAGGTTCCGTTTTTTCCGCGTAATTCCGATGAAGAAAAAACAGATGAAGAAAAACCTGATGAAGAAGCTCTGCCGTCAATCGTCAGCCCCCTCTTCACGAAGGCCTCTCTTCTCAACGAAATCTCCTCTGCGGGCAGCACCCCATACCACTCCTTAGAACGGTAAATCTCGGAATCCTTATCCGTGATAAAGATGATTCTCTCGGGCGTGATGCAGCTCTTGTCATAGGGAATCCCCGAAGCCTCGCAATACGCACGCTGCGTCTCCTCGATGGTCATCCCCACCGGCATACGGATATCAATGTGCAGCTTCTTTCTTGCCGAATACTCCAGATGCAGCAGCATGCCCTTCCAGATGGTGTCGCTGCAGTTCAGCTCACGAGCCTTCTCCAGCGCCTTCTCCACATACTCCGCATCATCCACATCCACGGTGGTCTGAAACAGGAAACTCTCGGGATCAGCATCGCCCTGCGAACGGTGGTTGTTTCTGAAGCAGGAGTAGTGGATGGCTCTGAAAGGCAACTGCTTCTTCAGTTCCTCCCTAGCCTTCGCCAGCGCTTTCTCATCCTGAGCATTCTTCTCATCCGAAGCATTCGAAACATCCAGAGCATTCACGCCAGCTATCGGTTTCTCGCCACGAATCTGCCCTATCACCCCCTTCAACCACGGCTGGGCTATCAGCTGGTCGTACACCGCCAGGGGCTGGGAAGAGTTGATTCTTCCCATGTTGCCCTTGCGTGCAGGGTTCAGCGCCATTACTTGTAGTCTTCCCATGCAATATCCTCCTTAAACTTCTTAACCTTACCTCTCATCTCCAGCACCTCTTTGTAAAGGTACTTCATGATGTCAACCTTGTTCATCTCCTTCGGGAAGGAGAATGAAGCGAACACACGCTGCGGTGAAGTTCTAAGGGCACCATGCGAGGTATGGATAATCTCGGTGTATTTCTTCTCGCCCGTCTGCGCATAAGGCTTGAAGTCGAGCTGGTCACCGAAATCACCACCGCTGCACACCATTCTGCCCGGAATCACCTTCGGATTATCCGAGATAATCTCCGCATCGTTCCATGGCGACTTGCGGATAGCAATTTTACCACACTCGTCAGTAATGATACTGGCATCCACCTTCTGGGCGTTCAAAAGCGCCTGCTTTGCAGCCTGAGCTGCATTCTTAGCCATTGCAGCCTGAGCTGCAGCGTCAAAACTAGTCTTACTCATATAAACAAATATATAAAATTTTTTAGAAAGCATGTATTAATCCAAAAAGCTGGTCGTTGATGATGAGCATCCCCGTCACATCCATATAGATGTTGATAGGCTCCAGGATGGTGTTGTCTGAAATCATCACCACGCCTTGTGCCGCATGAGTCATCGACATCACAGGGTCGTTCACACACTTCTTCACATACCCCAGCACCCACTTGGCAGACAGTTTTTCTGTGGCGCATTCAGCATCCACCATGTCGGCAACCAACTTCTCGTCGCAGAAGTTGAAATTAGCAGCCACGTTCTTCTTTCTGTGTGCGGCTTCCACACCCATGACCTCATCGCTGTAGAAGAGGTTGTGCTGGTTCTTCTTCGCAGGCTTCATCACCACATTGAAGTTTTTCAGTTCTCCTTCTGAGTCGGCAATAACCTCGAAGAGTTGCTGCGCCGTCTTCACGAAGATTTTCTTCACATCGAAGAGGTCGTAGTAAATTCTGTCCTCTTCCACCACCACTCTGAGCTTTCCGTACTGCGGATGCTCAAAAATATAAGGAATCAGTTCTTTCATATCTGATACTTATTTTATATGATTGAGGCTGCGACCATTCGCCAAATTCCATACGCCAGAAGTGGTACCAGGTTTCCGGATACAGAAAAGCCCCGCAACCAGCTTTATCAACTGATTGCGGGGCAAAGGTACGGCGAATTTTTGGTTCCTGCTTGGTAGTCGGTTGGTAGGCTACCAACTGGTATTACCCAATACTTCGCTCCAATTTCTTATAATAAAGCTTTGCAGCTTTAGTATCACAATGCTTCTGGTAAGCACTCTCCATTGCACCTTTGTCACAATGCCACAAGTCTGCAAAAGGCTTCCACATGCACTTTCTCTGTACTTTTCCAGACAGGAATGCAACAATCACGCTACGCTCAGTCCACGACTGGTTCTTCAAGGCATAGGATGCCTTCAGGATACCAGCTTCTGCAAGCTTATCCAGCAAGTCCTTCATCTCTTGAAAGTCTAAGGACTTTGGCAATACGGGCTCATCAGTACAAGTTACATTAGTATCTTCACTATCAAGAGAATTCTCCATATCTCCTACCATATTCTCCAAGGTATAAACCTCGGTCTTTAATCTTCTTATCTGCATTTTCAGGTTTTTGATACCTGTCAAGATTGTTTCCTTGTTGTTCATAATCGAAATTCTATATTAATAAATTCCGACTTTGATGTTTAGTTCCGCATAAGGCCTCACACCGAAATAATACATTTATATCGGGCACCCCCTTCGTAGGAATGCGCTGCAAATATACGACTATTCGGCGAAAGCATTGTTTTAGTTTTACTTGCAGAATTTATGGACTTTTCATTAGTATCCTTTAACTGTCATAAAATGAACGCTTTATCTCATCGATAAAATGCGTAATATCTGCCAATCCCACATTTTTGGCATGAGACAACAGTTGCGCCGCATTTTTTGGTTTATTATCATTAAACAATTTTTCAAGAATCAACTCAACACTATCACCAATATTTGTAATCTTGTCACCTCTATGATCTACCAGCCAGCCAGCTTTCGCCATACCTTCCAGCACAACAACAATTCCCGTCTTCTTACCATCTTTAATATAAATATTGGAGTGATTGATGCGGGCGTTACGACCGCTCATTTTATGATCATCTATGATTTTCGAAATGCGTTTTTTCGGAGACAGCCTATTGTATGTTTTTCTCATATAATCCTTAATATCTATATTTTGTTGAGAACAGTACAGATCACCCACTCCAGAAATAAAACGAAAATCATCTCTTGTTAAACCATACTCATTTGGGAAATAAGGATTATACGAGAGAGAGTCAAAAACGGCACAACTAAAATTTTCCGTAAAATAAACATAGCTTAGTACAATATAAATAGTTTCGGTAGCTGCTAGTATTCTGTTCTTGCATCGAATAGAGTTCTTGTTATATTTATCAGATTCATCTTTTCCCCATATCTCTTCATATAAGTTGCAAAGTTGTAAGGGTACCTTTCGCATGCAGAACACAATAGAATCCGAATTCTTTTCTCCCTTTGGTATCATACCTAATATTTTATCAATAAATTTCATGATAAAATAGAAAGCTACTTCAGAACTGTCATCTTCACTCATAGACACAGCATCTATAGATATATACCCGCTTTTGGCAATATAAGCACAACGAAGTACCTTTTCGTAGTACTTGAATATAGGGTTGACCTCAAAATACTCATTATGAATAAAGAAGAGGTCCTCCTTGCTCAGTCCCAATCTAAGCTTCTCTTCTACTTCCTCTCCAAATTCCTCCATCAATTTTTCTGCAGATTCTTCGTCGTTCAATTTATTTGCTTTCATAAGTCATTTGTTTTTACGTTAATATTTTATTTGTTAATTCTATATTTTCAGACATAAAAAAGTCCCGTCTCCAACAAGTGAAAACTCGTCAGAGGCGGGACCTTCATTTATCTTTTGAACGCAAAGGTATAACAAAATTCTTAAATCTCCAAATGTTTTTAAGTAAAATATCGCCAAATCTACATTTTAAATGCTTACCTAATTGAATTAGCAGGGTATATTTTTCAAAAACGTTAATACATAAATAAAATTTAACTACAAAATAACAAAAAAGGAGAGAAAGTGCGCATTTTTAAGTGCTACACTTCCTCTCCTTACTTTTATGGATGGGTAGGTAATATCATGAGCTGCATTCTGCTCACTTCATACTTTACTTTATTAAGACTTTGATGGTATTCATGCCGATTTTAGCAATAACCATCTTTTCTGATACGGCGCATGATGCAACACCGCCAACGGCAGAAGATGAACCCAGAAGTTTGCCATCAGCTGCATAGAACTTAACCACCTCGCCATTATCAAGGCCAGAAATGCTGACGATGCCATCATGGGCAGAAGCCACGATGCCACGAGTTTTAGCCAGGTTGATATTGGCTGTTTCCAGATTGGCGTTAATCCAATAAAGGGTAGCCTCCGCCTTTTCGGATGCAGTATAGCCATCAGCAGTAGCATATACAGATATGTTATAAGCAGCAGAAAGAGATACCTCTCCATTTTCATTCAGCGCATCAGATGTTATATCAGTATCAGTTATGGTATAATGATACTTTGCTCCAGCCGTTTCGCAAGCAAACTTCAATTTTCCGGATTCGTAAGAGACGGATGGAGTAGCGCAAGGAGTAACAGGCTTATCGCCATCGCCTGATTCATCAGGATTCCAGGCATAGATATACTTATATTTAGAACCAAAAGCATCCTTGTAATCCTGGAGATATTCTGTAGGGACTTTGATTATACATATAGAAGGTATATATGGTCCTGAATAGTACATTTCAGGAACTTTACCTTTAAAATAAACTGTTTCCAAACCACTGCAATTTTGAAAGCAATAATCACCCAAAGAAGTAACAGAAGAAGGAATGGTGATAGAGGTCAAACCAATGCAACTTTTGAAGCATTTATCACCCAACGAAGTAACAGAAGTAGGGATGGTGATTGAGGTCAAACCATAGCAATCAGAGAAGCATTCTTCACCCAATGAAGTAACAGAAGAAGGAATGGTGATTGAGGTCAAAACACCGCAATTTTTGAAGCAATAATCACCCAACGAAGTAACAGAAGTAGGGATAGTGATTGAGGTCAAACCATAGCAATCAGAGAAGCAAGACTTCCCCAACGAAGTAACAGAAGTAGGGATGGTGATTGAGGTCAAACCATAGCAATAAGAGAAGCATTCTTCACCCAATGAAGTAACAGAAGAAGGGAGGGTGATAGAGGTTAAACCAATGCAACCAAAGAAGCAAGATTCCCCCAATGAAGTAACAGAAGAAGGGATGGTGACAGAGGTTAAAGCACTGCAACCAAAGAAGCATTCTTCACCCAATGAAGTAACAGAAGAAGGGATGGTGATGGAGGTTAAACCACCGCAGTGAGAGAAGCAACCATCACCGAATGAAGTAACAGAAGAAGGGATGGTGATAGAGGTTAAACCACTGCAACCATAGAAGCAATATTTACCCAATGAAGTAACAGAAGAAGGGATGGTGACAGAGGTTAAACCATCGCAACCAGAGAAGCAAGATTCCCCCAATGAAGTAACAGAAGAAGGGAGGGTGACAGAGGTTAAATCACTGCAACCATTGAAGCACTCAGCACCCAATGAAGTAACACTATATTCAGCCCCATCACTACTTTTTACCTTTTCAGGAACAACTATGTCACCAGAATATTGACCATCTGTTTTAGGCACAAGAGCTGCTGTTTTTACATCAGGATCTATCAAATACCGAAGTCCATCAATCACTTCAAATTTGGCCTCTTGTGCCATAGCACTACTCATAGTCATGATCATCATGACTACCAACATAACAAAGCCTTTAAAAGAGCTTTGGGCAGATAGGCTATTGCCTACAAACCCCTTTTTAAACGTAAAATTTTTCATAATCAATATTTTACAAAAAACAATAATTTAATAATCTGCCACTCATGACAATATTGCTGCAAAGATAAACAAATATATCGTAACAGAGGTTATCTGCACATCTATTAACGTTACTTTAACGTTTAGACTCATCGCGAATTCAACATCCTGCATCCCAAATATCTTAAGTATGATTATTTAGGATGACAGATTCTCCGAATGTTTATAAATGCGCGAAAAACATAAGAAAAATCAAAAAGTTTCCGTGTTAGCTTTTTCTTTCATACCTTCGCGCCATCAAACCAAACGAATAGAAAATATGAATAAAGTATCAAATGACATCAAATGGTTTTGCAACCAGTTGCGACAGGCAGAGCAGATTCTGAATAATGCGTTAGAAAGATCTGAGGAGTTTTCAGAACATGACAAGCGTATCATAGATAGGATTAGAGGGGATGTTGACATGGTTGACCTCACCTTGCTGCAACTGCTTTCTCCCATAGCTCCAGGTTGAGCTATGGGAACCTTATAATAAGAAGCAATTCTCATTGTGATATTTGAGATATTTCAAATGCTGATTTTCCAACTTTACTAAATGTAAATCGCTGGTAAGTCCTATGGCTTCTCTGTCAAACTTGTCCAACAAACGGGAATACATAATTTTTCCCGTCTGGGTGAAAGAAATATACCCAAGATCAAATAACTTGTCATAATTCGGCAGCAGGAGCAAGCCGTTGTAAGTATCCAGCCGTTCCTGGTTGTCAGCATCTCTCCAAGGCTTTATGTGAGAAGCGATGAGCATCCAAGTAAAAGGACACTGACTGATAGCACAACCATGCCAATATTCTATCAATTCATTTCTGAATATTCCTTGTCCTATTCTTGACTTTACGATGGAATCTTTTTCAGTAGCCTTGATATTATTGTCGTTTTCTACAGCTTTTATTTCTGTCAAGATAGAATCTTCCATCCGTTTATGATAATCAGAATTGACAAATGCTAGAAATTTATTCAAACCTGCCCTAAAATCAGATAAACTTTTCTTGCTGGTATAGACAGTTCTTTCCTGACGCTTCAGATCTTCCTGACGCAAAATTTCGTCAATCTTTTCTTGTGTCAATGTTTCGTCTAAAGCATAGTCATGTGCCAAGAACTTCATTCTTGTTACATAATCGCAGCTGGTTTTCTTTGCTATTCCGCCAAATTCCACCATGTAGTGGTAAAAATCAGCCTGCAGATCCATATATTTTTCTAAATTTGCCATCATATCAACCATTTTATATTGAGAGCAAAGGTACGTTTTTTATTTGAGACCGGCAAGAGTTTTCTTAGAAAAGTTTCGAAAAAATATGGTGGGGCTTCATGGCATCAGAAATTTTATCAAGGAAATGAGCAAAACAAGGTGCTTTATAAAGCTTTTGCCCCTTCAGGGCGCAGGGCGAAATGCGATGATACCCAGAGCGATGCCCTGGGCTACGAGCTTCTGCCCTTTCAGGGCGTGTGGGGCAAACCGAAAGGGTGCAGCAGAAATATACATGCTGCTGTTACCATATTCTTTCGTTTCTTCTCACCATCGTAAAGTTTCGAAATATACACTACACCTGAAGCGGCTTCAATTCTTCTTCTGTCAATCCAGTTATCTGCATGATTTGAGACCAAGACATTCCTATTGCCAACAAGTTACGGGCTATTTCCAAACCTTTAGATAGTTCACCTTTAGCAATACCATTTTCCTCTCCTTCAACATAAGAGCCATAAAGGCCGGAGTAATAATCATCAACAGCCTTAATACTCTCATCGTATTTTTCCTGCTCCTCACTACTCAGGCAACGAACATCTGCCAATTTTGCAAGATGATCGAATATCTTCTTCTGCGCCGTAAACGGCAATCTTTCCAATACTTCCATATATTTCAAAACATAAATCCATTTTTCAAAACCTGTCTCGCATTCTTCCTCACTCTTA
>ERZ791891.431-NODE-431-length-20591-cov-5.571338_pt1 | contig 20591 bp, 24 predicted proteins | sample MGYA00510155_ERZ791891 | MGnify/ENA primary metagenome ERZ791891 (study PRJEB30046, sample SAMN00792061) | human gut metagenome | study: EMG produced TPA metagenomics assembly of the A metagenome-wide association study of gut microbiota in type 2... | reverse complement strand
TTTTATGATATATAATAAAATATTATGTATTAAGTTTAGTTATTTATATAAAAAATATTGACTTTTTATATAAATAATGTTATTTTATTTTAGGGAAAATATATTTTAATTTTATATTTTCCCTAACAAATTATCAATACTTGTCTTTAAGCTATAATAATGTTATTATGGCTTATGTAAAAAAAAAGCCAGGGATAAATCCCTGGTAAAAATAAAATAAAAAAACTAAAGAAACTAAAGAAACTAAAGAAACTAGAAACAGGAAGTAATCAGTGAATGAATTGTGGATGAAATGGTATGAATGTGAGGTAATACCATTCCCAAAATGTCCATAGTAAAATCGTAGATACTATGAACTAAAAGAATCCATTCTCCGATATTTCGTTGTTGCTCAGTCATTCTATCACCCCCTTTTGAGCATAAAAAAGGAGAAATATGGGAAAAGATGATAGAGGAGCATATGGGGCTATTGAGTAATAGCCAAGTTATATTCTATATTTTTTTCTACTGAATGTCAATTCTTAATAGAAAAATTTTTATCAAAAATTATAAGATGAGTGAAAGCTGCTATCAAGATGATAGTGGCTTTTTTTATTATGGAAATTGAACATAAGTAGAAGCGATTGAAATTTATATAAAAAAGGTACTTCTGGGAATTTTTTCGAGTGCGGGCCGCTTGCGAGCCCGAAAATGAACTAGCTGCAAAAAATTTTTTATTGATTTCCTTCTTTTTAGTGTTATTGAATATTGTTATCATTACGTCTAAATATTTATAAATAAAGCAGTTAGACAGTTTTTTTATGAGTAATAATATTACTATATTTTGGGAAATTTACTACTTAAGAGAATTTCCCAAGTTATATACATAAAGTTATTTAAAATTTTTTAGATGGGAGGTGTTTTTTTGGAAAAGGAACTTCGTGGTGATGTAAATTATTTATCAAAATTACTAGGTGTATCTGTTAGACGAGTAAATCAGATGGTAAAACCTGAAGGAAAAATAACTAAAGAACCGGAAGGAGATTTTATTTTACAAAAGGCAATCTCCCAGTATTATATGGCCAAGTATAAACATGATGATGTTGATTATAACCATGAAAAGGCTTTACATGAACGAGCTAAGAGAAAATTAACTGAAATGGAAGTCCGAAAAAGGTCAAACGAACTCCATGAAGCTGCTGATGTTGAAGCAGTTTTAACAGATATGTTAGTAAATCTACGAACAAAGTTATTAGCTATTCCTGCTAAAATGGCTACGCAATTAGCAGAAAGAAGCAAGGAAGAAATTGAAGAACTTTTAACAAAAGAAATAGAGTTTTTATTGTTAGAAGTTAAAGATTATAAGCCAACCATGTTTGAAATGAGTGGCGAAGGTGAAGAGTAATAAAACTGTAGATTTACTATATAAGATTTTTAATAAATCCTTAAATCTTGTACCTAAAATGAGTGTATCAGAGTGGGCAGATAGATTTAGAATGTTGCCATCTTCTTCAGCAGAACCAGGACGATGGCGAACTTCTAGAGCACCTTATCAAAAGGAAATAATGGATGCTTTTACAGAGAAAGGTGTACGAAAAGTTGTTGTTAAATCAGCTTCTCAGATTGGTAAATCTGACATAATGAATAATATTATTGGAAGATTTGCCCACCTCGATCCATGTCCAATAATGATGATACAGCCTACAATTATTGATGGTGAAGATTACTCTAAATCACGTATTGCACCTATGATAAGTGCTACTCCAGTTTTAAAGAATATATTTAAAGATGCTAAAGTTAGAGATAGTGGAAATACTATAATGACCAAGTATTTTCCAGGTGGTAGGTTAGTAATAACAGGGGCAAATAGTCCTTCTAGCTTAGCATCTAAACCAATAAGCAAACTATTTTGCGATGAGGTTGACAGATTTCCAGAAAGTGCAGGTACAGAAGGTGATCCAGTAGACCTTGCTTCTAAGCGTACTACTACTTATTGGAATAGAATTATTGGTTTATTTAGCACTCCTACAATAAAGGGATTATCCAGGATTGATGATGAGTACATGACTGGAACACAGGCAGAATGGCAACATCAATGCCCTAATTGTAAAGAATGGCACCTTATAACACATCGAAATATGAAGGTGGATTATGAGGAATCTGAAAATAAGAAAAAGCAAAAGCATATTATCGTAAAATCCGTAGTTTGGGTATGTCCAGATTGCGGATTTTCTTTTTCAGAACAAAATATGAAGCAGGCTAAGCAAAAATATGTTCTTCAAAATCCACAAGCACTAAAAAGTGAGGTTAGAAGTTTTTTTGTAAATGGTTTTGCTTCTCCGTGGATTAGCTGGAATGAAATAATGGAAGAATGGTTAAAAGCTAAAGGCGATCCAGAAAGAGAAAAGGTTGTATATAACACACGTTTTGGAGAAAGTTATGAGCAAGTAGGAGCATTTGAAAATGGTGATATGTTCTTAAAACGGCGTGAAAAATACGAAGCTGAACTTCCTGATGGTGTTTTAGCATTAACTGCTGCTGTAGATACACAAGACAATCGACTTGAATATGAAATTACAGGTTGGGGAATAGGTGAAGAACAATGGAGTATAAAAAAAGGCATTATTTTGGGAGTTCCAGATACTTCAAGAGTATGGGAATTATTAGACCAAGTATTAGATAGAACATATTATTTTAAAAATGGTAAAGCATTGACTATTCTTAGGACGTTTATAGATAGTGGTGGTCATTATACCAATGAGGTTTATAAATACTGTTATAAAAGCCGAAAAAAGCAAAGAATTGCTATAAAAGGTTCATCAATTCCAGGTGTGCCATTAGTTTATAGAATATCTAAAATTGAAAAATATGGTATTCCATTGGTGCAGTTAGGTGTAGATAGTGGAAAACAGTATATTATGGATCGTTTAACTATAGAAGAAAAAGGGAAAAAATATATACATTTTCCTTTAAATGAAATAGATGATGGAAATATTGATAGTTTTTTCCTTGATAGAGGTTATGATGAAGTTTATTTTAAGGGCTTGATAAGTGAACATTTAGTACAAAAAACTAGAAATGGAGCAACTGTTTTTGTCTGGGAGAAAATATCTAAGGACGCAAGGAATGAACCGCTAGATTTAAAAGTATATAACCTAGCATGCATGCAGTCCCTAAATTTAAATTTTGAAGCATTATATGAGGCTTTTAATTCTAATTCTTTAACTAAAATGGTAGGAAAACCAAATAAAAAAGAAAAGAAAAAAGTTAATTATGGAGCAGTAAATAGCGGAGGTGTTATGGATTTTGTCGAGTAAGATTTTAAATGAAAGATTGAAATTATATTTAGAAGCGGAAAAACAAATAACTAAGTTTGGTCAATCTTATACGATTGGTAAGAGAACTCTTACCAGAGCAAATTTAAGTGAAATAAGAGCAGAAATTAATAAATTAATTGGCTTAGGAGCAACAATTGATGATGAAAAGCCAATTAAAGGCACTAGAAGTAAGCAAATTATATTTATGGATTAGGTGAGTATACTTGAGAAAAAATAAACGTAATAAATCAGCTCCTAAAGGGATAAGGGATAGAAAATTTATTAATACTGGATACAGTTCTGGCGGTGCTAGTTTAACTAAACAAGCATTGAGAGGATATAATCCTATACAATCTAGTCCGCAAAGTGATATAGACAGTAATTTAAATATTTTACGTAACCGAAGTTATGACATGGCCATAAATACGCCAATTGGTAGAGGTGCTATAGAAACATCTAGAAGTTATGTAATTGGGGCAGGACTTATACCTTCTCCAAATATCGATTTTAGAACACTAGGATTGAATCCAGATGAAGCAAAAGAATGGAAAAGAAAGACCATTCAGGAATTTAAACTTTGGGCAGATGATGTTAGTTGTGATATTTATAAGAAAAATAACTTTTGGGACCAACAAAATATAGCTTTTATTGGTTGCTTGGTAAATGGCGATGCTTGGGCAATTCCTAAATATGGGAAAAATACAGCAAATAATCCATATTGTTTAAAAATCCAGCAGATTGAAGCAAATCGAGTTTGTAATCCTGGAAGCATCGATATTTATGGAATTGTAAATCCTACAATGGTAACTCAATTTAACGAAAAAAATGGAAATAGGATTATAAATGGTATTGAAGTAGATAAAAAAGGTGAGGTTGTAGCTTATTGGATAGCTAATAAAACTCCGTATGATCCTACAAATATTGGTGCTTTAGTAGAGTGGAAAAGGGTAGAAGCCTTTGGAAAACGTACAGGAAGAGCAATGGTTTTACAAATATCTAAAGAAGATAGACCAGAGCAATATCGAGGCGTACCTTTTTTAGCACCAGTGATAGAAGAATTAAAGCAAATTAGCAGGTATACCAATGCAGAACTTACAACAGCTATAATAAAAGCTTTTTTTAGTATATTTTTAACATCTAATACACCACCTGGAAACACATTAAATGATATGCTCGATAGCACATATGACTATGATCCTTATGCAGATCTTGATCCAACTAAATTAAAATTAGGACCAGGGACAATTAATACATTACCTCCAGGGGTAAGTGTAGTAACAGCCGATCCAAGCAAATCCCTTTCAACTTTTGAGCCGTTTGTGCAGTCGCTAATTGTTCAAATTGGTGCAGGTCTTAATATTCCATCCGAGGTTTTAATGAGTAAGTTTAATTCTTCTTACTCCGCCGCTAGAGGAGCATTAAACCAAGCAGTAGCAGTATTTAAAGAACGTAGGACTTGGTTTGCCAGAGAATTTTGCCAACCAATCTATGAAATGTGGCTGGCTGAAGCTATAGCTATTGGAAGAATAAAAGCCCCTAAATTTGGGATTGATCCAATTATTACCAAAGCATGGAGTAATTGCGATTGGTTTGGCCCTACAAGTGGACTTTTAGATCCAGTTAAAGAAGTTCAAGCTGCAAAATTACAAGTTGATTATGGATTTAGTACCCATGAAAAGGTAAGTACAGAGCTTACAGGAACAAATTACGATGATAACATCGATATTTTAGCTTTAGAAAATAAGAAAAAACAAAAATTAGGATTAGAAGGAGGTGAGTAAATGAAATTTTGGGAAATTAAAAATGAATTAAATAGTGAAAAAGCAGAACTCTTGATTTATAAAGAAATCGCAAATGAAGACTGGTGGGATGAAGGTCTTGCAACACCAAAGAAATTTAATGATGAATTGAAAGCTTTAGGTGGAAAGGACTTAGTTGTAAGAATTAATAGCTGTGGTGGTGATGTATTTGCAGCTCAATCTATTTATAACCAATTAAAAAGGTATGCAGGACGTGTGACTATTACAATTGATGGAATAGCAGCAAGTGCAGCTACAATTATTGCATGTGCAGGGGAAAATGTAATAATGCCAAGTAATACCATCTACATGATACACAATCCAATGAACTTATTGATTGGTTTTTATAATCAAAATGAGCTTGAAGAAGTGGCCAAAGCCTTAAAAGCAGTGAAACAAACTATTATAAATGTCTATAAAATGAAGTGTAAAGACAAAATAACAGATGAAAAATTGTCTGAAATGATGGATGAAGAGACATTTTTAACTGCTCAGGAAGCCAAAGATTATGGCTTTGTCGATGAAATTGATGATGAAAACAGTGTTACAGGAGTATTAAATAAGGGCAATTTAGTTATAAATTCCATAGCTTTTAATGCTAAAACGTTTAATAATCCAGATAAAATTTTAGAAATTATGCATAAGGAGAATAATATGGGAAATAAAAGCGGAATTATGAATAAATTACAAGATATGGTAAATAATTTTAGCAATAAAAATAATGATGATGTTATTGCTAAAGCAAAACAAGAAGAAAGAGAGCGTATTACAGCATTAAATAAACTTAGAGTGCCAAATAACGAAACTATTAATAATTTAGTTGATGAAGCTATTGCCGATGAAACAGCTACAGCAGATAAAGTAAAACCATATCTTGATAAAATCGCTGAAAACATTGGAGCAAAAGATTATGTACAAAATATGATTTCTGATGTAAATAACAGTGGTGTGAATAATGTTTTAGGTAATGAAGATAACAACATTAGCGAAGAAGATAAAACACTTAGTATGTTATCTCAGGCTTCTAAAAATTATTTAAAAAATAAATTTGGAGGTAAATAAATATGGCAATGGTAGAAAGTGTAGCAGGCGTTGTTTATGATGAATTAATTGGTTCTAGTAAAGTACCATTAATTACTAAAAACGTTGAATTTGCCCAAGCAAGTGGTGAAAAAACATTAAAACGAGGAACACTTTTAGCAATAAATGAAAGTGGCGAATATGTAGAAGAAGATAGTACATCTGGAACAGAATCTATTAAAGTTGCAGTAGCTGTTTTACAAAGTGATTTAGCTTTGAGTACTAGTAGTAAAGTAGTTGGAACTATTTATACTAGTGGAATGTTTAACAAAGAAGCAATTATCTTAGCTCAAGGAAGCGACAATATTGATAATCATGAAGAAGAACTTAGAAATAAAGGAATTTATTTAACTTCAATTCATGGTAAAAAAGAGTAAAAAGGAGCATTGATTATGGATTTTACAAATACAAGAACACTTTTAGGCGTAGTAGAACAAAATTATCCACCAAGTACAACATTAGTAGATACATTTTTCCCAAATGAAAATGTATTTATGACAAATGTTGTTGATATTGAATATAGAAAAGGTGTAAGAACTTTAGCACCATATATTATACCTGGAGCTAGTGGTGTTAATGTAGCACGTAATGGTTCTACAATTAAGACATATACACCACCAATGACTGCACCTAAAAGAGTTATTACTCCAGAGCATTTAAATATGCGTGGATTCGGTGAGACTGTATATAGTCCTAAATCTCCAGCACAAAGAGCAGCAGAATTAATGGCTAGAGATTTGATGGAACTTACGGAAATGAATATGCGTAGTCAAGAATATATGGCAGCTCAATTATTAACTACAGGTCAATGTATCTGTGAAGGCTATGCAGACGATGGTAAAAATAAGATTGCAGATACATTTATTTTAGATGGATTTACTAATAAAGTTACAAAATCTAGCGGGGATACATGGGACAATGTTGATTCTAAAATTTATGAACACATTGAAGAAATGTCTGGAACTATTGCAGATAAAACTGGTACAGTACCAACAGTAGCATTTATGTCTAGAAATGTAAGTAAATATTTACTTAGTAATACACAGATAAAAGAATTTTTAAACGTATCTAATGCTGCTAATTTAAAATTAATGAGTTTAACTCCTAGAGTTATGGGACCAAATATCACTCGTTTTGGCTACATTGACTCTCTAGATTTAGAGATTTATATCTATAACGGAAGTTATATGAGTAATGCTGGTAAGCTTACTAAATTTATTCCTGATGATTTCTTTATTATGGGTAATCCAGGAAAAGGAAAACGACTTTATGGAGCAATTACTCAACTTGAAGATGATAACCAATGGCATAGCTATGCTAGTAAATATGTTCCAAAAGTTTACACAAATGTTAATAACGACGTTAAAGAATTGCGTGTGGCATCCAGATGTATTATGATTCCAGAAAATGTAGATGATATCGGAGTAATAAAGGTTAAAAGTTGAGGTAATATTATGGCAGTTTTATATGTAAAGAAATATAACTTAGATTATAAAGGTAAACGCTATAAAGCGGGAGATTTTGTACAGATGGAAGATGTAGAGGCTAAGAAATTAGCCTCGTCTGCTCCAGATGAATTTGAAATCATAAATAAGGAAGATATTATGGATATAAATCCAGAAATAGTAGATGAAAATGAATTAAAAGAGCTCGCTAAAGAAACATCTGAGGTGGATAGTGAAGAATTTATTGAAGATGATAGTACAGAATTACCTAGTGTAGATCCTACATCGGCAATTATAAAAGGCAAAAAATGAATGAATTTAAGGAAAATCTGAAAAATGATTTAGATATATTTATTAATTATGATGAATTTGCTGAAGAATATAAGCTACAAGGAGAAAAGATTTTTGCTGTATTAGATGATGATACTATGCAAAAAGCTTCTTTTGATAAAAGTAGTGATATATATGATGGTGTGTATAATGCTGTTTATACAAAAAAATATACGTTATATGTAAAAACAAAGGATTTAAAAGAAAAAATTGTAGAAGGAATGGATATTGAATTAGATTCAGACACATATAATGTAAAAAATGTAGAGCAGGATATGGGTATAACCATATTATCTCTAGAAAGGTTTGACACATGTTAATAGTTGTTAATGAAATAGAAAATGAAATAGATACAGCTAGACGAAAATTAGCTGGTATGCCAAGAGAAACTAATTTAGCTATTATAAGAGCTTCTAATAGGGCAATACAACAAGCTAAAACCGCTGGTAGTAAAAAGGTTAGAGGCACATATAATATACAGAAATCTAATTTGGATTCTAGAATAAATATAATAAAAAGTAACGGAAGTTCTGCTATGGCAAGATTTATTGCTAAAGGAAGACCATTAAAAGATATAAATTTTAAAAATACTTACAGAAAAAAAGGTATTTTTGTTCAAGTAAAAAAAGGACAAGGTGGAGTAATTAATGGTGCTTTTTATGCAGTTGTAAATAGTGGAGTAGGTATTTTTACTAGAAAAACCAGAAAAAGATTTCCAATAGAAATGAAATATGGTCCTTCTGTAGCACAGATGTTTGGAAATCCAGATGTTATAGAAGAAGTAACAGACGTTGGCTCTAAGGCATTTGAAATTAGACTACATCATGAAGTGGAAAGGATATTAGAACGATGACACCTTTAGTATGTGCAATGGAAATGGTTGAATATTTAAAAAATGTATTTAAAGAGCATATACAAGAAGAAGGTGCTAAATCTAAAGATATTCTAATAAAAGATGGATTTTTACCTAGGGTAACAACAGAAGATGAAAAAAGAAGAACGACACCAGCAATAATTGTTACACCTGTTTTAATAACAACACCAAAACCTACACTTGATGAAGACTCTACTGTTAAACTAGAAATAAATGTTATTACGTATTGTAAAGATAATATGGAAGGACACAGAGAATTATTTCATATATTAGAGAGAATACGTATGGCTATATTTAAAAATCAAACACTGGGTAAAAAATTCAGATTATCTAGTGAGCATGATGTAAAAGCAACAATTCCATATGACCAACCTTATCCACAATGGTGGGCATTGATAGAAGTATATTATACGATTGGTAGAGTCTTAGAAGAAAATTTGTTTAAGGATAAAGGAGATTTTAAATGGACATACAATCCAAAAATGAAGATATAGAAAAAAAGACTACTGAAGCTAAAAAAGTTAAAAGTAGTCTTTTTTATTTAGGACCAACAATAAAAAGGTATGGATTATATAGAAATACAATATTTACGGAGTTTCCTAAAGATATAGTAACAGATAAATTGGTAAGTAAAGTTCCACTTATTAAATTATTGTTTATCAAAACAGACAAATTGTCTAAGTCAAGAAAACTTTTAATAACAAAAGGAACCAGTATAAATAAAGCATTTAATCAAGTTAAGGAGGCAATTGTTAATGGCATTTAAACATGGAGCGTATTATAGCGAACAAGCTACAAGTATTATTTCAACTGTTGCTACAGAGGCTGGTATGCCAGTAGTTTTTGGTACAGCACCTGTACATTTAGCAAGCGAAATAAATGTAAATAAACCTATTTTATGCAATAGTTATGAAGAAGCTGTTACAGCACTGGGATATAGTGAGGACTGGAAAAAATATACATTATGTGAGGTTATGTATAGTCAGTTTTCTCTTTTTGGGTATAGTCCAATTGTTTTTGTTAATGTATTGGATCCAGCAAAACACAAGGAAAGTAAAAATGATGAAACTGTAATCGTTACAGAAGGAAAAGCTAGTATAAATGAACCTGTAATACTTTCTACTTTAAAAGTAAAAAAAGCAAGTGCAGGGGAAGAACTTGTTTTAGATACAGACTATACAGCAACTTATGATGATAGTGAAGTATTACAAATTGAATTAATAAGTGAAGAAGCTAAAGAATTAGAAAGCATTTATTGTGATTACGATAAAATTGATGCTTCTTTAGTAAAAAAAGAAGATATTATTGGCGGTGTTGATGTTTCTACAGGAGCATTAAAAGGATTAGAGCTTATTGAAGAAATCTTTCCTAGAGCATTAAAAGTACCAGGAATAATTATTGCTCCTCGTTGGAGTACAGATAGCGAAGTTGCAGCTGTAATGGCAGCTAAAACAGCAAAAATAAATGAAATTTTTAATTGCATTTGTATCGTTGATATACCTACAGATACAGTAACTAAGTACACAGATGTACCAAGTTATAAAAATCAAAATAATTTAACTGATACAAATATGTTTGTTGGTTGGCCAAAGATTAAATTAGGAGAGAAACAATATTTTCCATCTACACAAGCTATTGGTGTAATAAATCAAACAGATGCACAGTTAGGAAATGGAGTACCATATTATTCACCATCTAATCAAAATTTACAGGCGGATTCTTGCTGTTTAGAAGATGGAACAGAAGTGTTTTTAACATTAAATCAAGCAAATTATCTTAATGAAAATGGTATTTTTACAGCATTAAATTTTATTGGTGGATGGAAATTATGGGGTAATTATACAGCAGCAGCACCAGATAATACAGATGTTAAAGATTGTTGGCTTAATCAAAGACGAATGTTTCAATATATTGGAAATACTGTGGTCCGTACTATGTGGCAAAAAGTAGATAATCCTACAAATACAGCACTTATTAAGACTGTATTAGATAGTATTAATATTTGGCTCAATGGTCTTACTGGAACAGCTTTACTGGGAGCTAGGGTAGAGTTTTTAGAAAGCGAAAATCCTACAACTGATTTATTGGCTGGAAAAATTAAATTTCATATTTATATGGCTGCACCAGTACCAAATCAAGAAATGGATTTTGTTTTAGAATACGATACAAGCTATTTATCAACATTATTTTCTTAATGAGGTGATTAAATGATACAAACACAATATGATAAAATGGCTGCTTATATACTTCGCAAAGATGGAGAAATTGAAGCAGGTGTAGCAGATGTAACACTTCCTAAAATTTCATATATGACAGATACAATAAGTGGTGCAGGTCTTGCTGGAGAAATTGAAACTCCTACTATGGGCCAATTAAGTAGTATGGAATTTGGTATAAATTGGCGTACTATAAATAAAGATTTGCTCAAATTGGCAGCACCAAATTTCCATTCTTTAGAATTTCGTGGTGCTCAACAAGTTTTAGATTCTGAGCATGAGGAATTGAAAATTGAAAGTGTTCGTATTGTAGTACGAGGATTACCAAAAGAAACAGATTTAGGCAAAGGTCAAACATCATCTAAAACAGATTCATCTACTACACTTGAATGTACGTATTTAAAAGTAGATATTGAAGAGAGTACGGTAGTTGAAATTGATAAACTAAATGGTATTTGTAATATTGGTGGCACTGACTATTGGGAGGCTATTCGTAAAGCTTTAGGATTATAAGGAGAGTTTTTATGTTAACTATAAAATTAAAAAATCCAATTAAAAATAAAAAAGGCGAACAAATAAATGAAATTATAATTGATTGTTCCCGAATTACAGGTCGAATGATGATAGATGCTGAGACTATGTTATTTACAAAAGGTATTCAACCACAAGATTGTGTAATGAATTTACAGTATCAATTAATTTTGGCTTCTAAAATTTCTGGAATTGCAATAAGTGTATTATGTGAAGCTTTAAATGCTAATGAACTTTATCAAATTGCAAGAGAAATAAAATTTTTTATGATGTTAGGGGAAGAGGAGGCAACACAAACCAAGGAGAATACAAAAGAGAATATCAAGAATATCGAGAACATAATCGAATCAACGAAATAATGCAATGTTGTATTCTACTGGCGTTAAGTACTAAAACGTCAGTAGAATTTTTTTTAAATGAACCAATTATTAGATTAATAAAATGGATTGAACAAACAAATGAAGTATTAAAAAAAATACGAAAGGAGGCACAAAAATGAAAAACTTTGCTATACAGTTTGCTATTGGTGCTCAACTTAGTGGGGCGTTTGCAAAAACATTTGGTACAGCTAATAGTAAATTAACAGCTTTAGGGAAAACGATGTCTTCTTTAGAAAGAGAGCAAGCTCAGCTTAATACTGCATATAATAACAGTAAGAAATTTTTACAATCTTATCAAAATGAAATAAATAAATTAAATATAAAACAACAAGCTTTAATAAATCAGCAGCGAATGGTAGAAGCTGCATTTGATAGTGGTCATATTAGTCAGAAAAAATATGAACAATTAACAGAAAAATTAAGTTCAAAAATAAATAAGGTAACTGAGGCACAGAGACAATTAACGACTGAATATAATAGAGCTAATGGCGTAGTAAATAGTTTTACAGCAAATCAAAGAAGATTATCTCAACAATTAGATAATACTAGAAATAGCCAAGAAAGGTTGCAAAATGCTGTTGAATTACAAAATAAACTAGCCCAAGCGAAGGAAACTGCTTTTGGTGTAGCTAGTGCTGTTGGTAGTATTGCTTTAGCAATGGCTGTGCCAATTAAACAAGCGATGACATTTGAATCAAAAATGGCAGATGTTAAAAAAGTAGTTAATTTTGATAATCCTGAACAATTTGCTAATATGAGAGATGATATTATAGCTCTTTCTACAGAACTCCCAATGACAGCAGAAGGTTTAGCTGATATTGTAGCAGCTGGTGGTCAATCTGGTATTGCTAGAGAAGATTTATTAGCGTTTGCTGAAGATGCAGCTAAAATGGGAACAGCATTTGATATAACTTCAGATGAAGCTGGAGAAATGATGGCTAAGTGGCGTACAGCATTTCAGATGGGACAAGATGAAGTTGTTGAACTTGCCGATAAAATAAACTATTTGGGTAATAATACAGCTGCTTCAGCTCCAAAAATTTCTGATGTAGTTAGAAGAATAGGTCCACTTGGTTCTATTGGCGGTATTGCAAGCGGAGAAATAGCAGCTCTTGGTGCTTCTATGGTAGGAGCTGGTACAGAATCAGATGTTGCGGCTACTGGTATTAAAAACTTAATGCTAGGCATGGTTGTAGGTAATCAAGCTACAAAAACTCAAGCTGAAATGTTTGACAAATTGGGATTTAGCACAACTGAACTTGCAAAACGCATGCAAGTTGATGCTAAAGGAGCAATATTAGATGTCTTAGGAGCAATACAAAAATTACCTAAAGATGAACAAGCAACTACACTTATGGGAATATTTGGTAAGGAAAGTGCAGAAGCAATAGGGCCACTACTTTCTAACCTGGATAATTTAAAGAGAAATTTTGATTTAGTATCAAATGCTAGTAATTATGCAGGTAGTATGCAAGCTGAATTTGAAGCTCGATGTGATACTACAGAAAACAGTCTACAATTATTAAAAAATCAGGCAAATGCTGTTGCAATAACTGTGGGAAATCAACTTTTACCATATGTAAAGAATGCAATTGATACATTTAGACAAGGTGCTAGTGCAATAATGGCTTTTGCACAGGCTAATCCTAAATTGACATCAGGTTTAGTTGTGGGAGTAGGTGCATTTGTTGCTATTGCTTCTGTAATTACAATAGCATCATATGCATTATTAGCATTTATATACCCATTTATGCAACTTAGAAGTATGATGTTAGCTTTTAATGTAGCGACAAAACTTGCAGCTGCTGGACAATGGGCGTTAAATATTGCTATGTCAGCTAATCCAATTGGATTAGTTATAGCAGGAATAGCAGCTTTAATTGGAATAGGATATTTATTATATAAAAATTGGGATAGTATAAAAGTCATAGGATTACAGGTATGGACATCTTTATCTAATGGGGTTTACAGTGCAGCTATTTCAATAAAAAACTTCTTTGTAGGAATAATAAATTCAGGTTTAAGTTTTATATCAGGATTAGGAAATACTATTGGTAATGGAATTAATAGTGCCAAAATATATGTTATAAGTGGATTATCTGCGATTGTTGGATTTATATCATCTTTACCAAATAAAATAGCTTATAACATAGGATATATTATAGGTGTTATTATGCAGTTACCAACATCAATTCCAATTATGGCAAGCTATTTTATGGCTAATTTAACTACTTGGGAAAGTAATGCTTATACTACAGCTACAATGTGGATTATAAATACGGTAAATGGTGTATATCAAAACTTGCTTTTATTACCAGGATATTGCTTAAGTGTTGGTGCGTATGTGGTTACATCACTTGTTGCATGGTTATCTAACGCATATAGCACAGCTACAACATGGACTAATAACATAGTAAATACGGTATATCAAGTGTTATTGAATTTGCCTAGCTATTGTATGCAAGCAGGTATGCAATTTGTAGCTAATGTAGAATCATGGGCAAGTGCAGCTTATAATGCAGTAGCAAGTTGGATAAATCAAATACCAAATCTAGTATCTACAGCATTATCTAATGCAGCTAGTTCTGCTAGTAGCTGGTGGCAAGGTATAAAAGCAAGTTTTACTATTGGGATGGAAGAAGGCTCAGCTAAGCCGCAAATGGCTCTTGCTAGTGGTGGTATTTTCAATAAAGGTGCTTTTATTACTAGTTTTGCAGAAGATAGTCCAGAAGCTGCAATTCCAATTGATGGTTCAAATAGAGCTATTGCTCTATGGCAAAAAACAGGTGAATTATTAGGTATAAACAATAAAAGTGAAAATACTATTAGTAAAAATAAAGTAACTCCAATATTTATGCCAGTGGCTAACGATAATGAAAACACTAATTCAACCATGCCAAATCCATTTGATATTATAGGGAAATTCCTAAATGAACAATCTGCTAGTAATATAACTACTAATAATAATATTGGAGATAATAGGGTAAATATAACATATAGTCCTAATATAAATATAAAATCTGATAGTAAAAATGAAAATTTGGTCAACAATGTAAAGCAAGCATTAACTACAGATAAAGAAAATTTAATACAATTAATTCAAAAAGTATTAAAAGATATGGATAATGACAAAAATAGATTAGCGTTTAACTGAGGCGGTGAAGTCTTGAAAACATATAAAACAAAATCTGGTGATATGTGGGATAGCATTGCAAAAGAACAAATGGGCAATGAAAAATATATGAGTTTATTAGTAACTGCCAATGAAAATTATTCTGGAACAATAATCTTTAGTGCAGGTGTTATTTTAAATATTCCAGATATAAAAGAAGAAATACCACAATATGTTCCACCTTGGAGGCAATGATGTCTGAAAATATTAATATGCTTTTTAATACAATAACAGCTAGAAGAGCTTGGATAAAATGTCTTTATAACAATAAAGATATATCTAGTTCCTTAGAGCCATATTTAAAAGGTTTTACTTATAACGATGTAATATCTGGTCAAGCAGATGATATTTCTTTAACGTTAGAAGATATTGAAAATTTATGGTCAAATGATTGGCTCCCAGAAAAGGGAGCTATACTTACAATATCAATTGTGACTCAAGCTTGGTGGAAAGATAATGTATCTATAGAAGAATTACCTTTAGGGACATTTGAAATCGATGAGGTAGAATATAGTGGACCACCAACTGAAGTAAAGATTAAAGGTGTATCTGTTCCTGATAATACAGAACTTAGAGGAACGGAAAAATCTAGGGCATGGGAAAAGGTAAATCTATCTACTATTGCCAGAGATATTGCATCTAATGCTGGTATGGAACTTTTTTATGATACTCAGGAAATTTATTTAGAGCGAGCAGAGCAATCACAAGAGTCTGATTTAGAATTTCTACTTAAGTTATGCAATGATAATGGTTTAGCGTTGAAAATAAGTAATAATCAAATTGTTATTTTCGATGAAGTAGACTATGAAGCTAAAGAAGCTGTAGATGAATTAGAACTCAAAAATGATTTGATAAGGTCATATTCTATTAAAACCAAAACACGTGAAGTTTATAAGCAGTGTCATGTTAAATATAAAAATACAAAAGAAAATACGCTAATTGAATATACATTTTTACCTGAAGTAAATAAAGATAAAAATGGTAAAACGTTGGAAATAAATGAGGAAGTTAAAACGACAGCTGAAGCAGAACGCTTGGCCAAGAAAAAATTAAGAGAAAAAAACAAAGAGGAACAAACTGTAAGCATGACAGTATATGGTTCCTTTTTTTGTTGTGCTGGTAACTGTTTTACGCTTAAAAATTTTGGAAAATTTGATGGAAAATATATTTTGACAAAGGCCACACATAATGTTGGTAGTGGATATACTTGTAATTTGGAACTAAGAAAAGTATTGGAAGGCTACTAAAATGAAAGCTAATATGCAAAAATTAATTCGTGTAGGTATAGTATCTTCTGTAAATACGGGAAACGGAACAGTCAGAGTTATTTTTGAAGATGAGGATAATAAAGTATCCGATGAACTCGCTGTGCAACAAAGTTTATGTGGACAAGATGGAAAAACATATAAAATGCCAATACCAGGCGAACAAGTAGTATGTACATTCTTAGCAAGTGGAAGCTCTAATGGCTTTGTTAGTGGTTCAATTCCATCAAAAGATGTGCCACCAGCATTTAATGATATAAACATAATGGGAATAAAATTTGGCCCGATAACAATATCATTGAATAAAAGTTCAGGAGATATAGATATAAATACTACAGGAAATATAAAAATAAATGGTAATACTATAAAATTAAATTGTGATTAGGGAGGTATTAAAATGCCAAAAGTGACAATTGTTGGTAATAATGAAACTGGTATATGTAATTTGGGGTTACCAGATTGCCCACACAGTCGAACAGGAACAAATACGAGTGGTAGCCCTACTGTTTTTGTTAATAATAAGCCTGTTCACAGACAAGGTGATACTGGATCTTGTAATTGCCCACATGGCGGAGTTTATACAAGTACAAATGGTAGTAGTAGTGTATTTATAGAAAATAAGCCTATAACAAGAATAGGAGATACTACAAATTGTAATAATTGCGGACAAAGTGGGAGTCATAGTACTGGTAGTAATAATGTATTTGCAGGTGGTTAAAAATGTTTATAGGAACATTTGGAAATGTTGTATTTGAAACATCTAATGATTTAGTTCGTACATTTAAAGACATGACTAGAGATACAAATGTACGATTAGCAAGCCACGATATAATCGGGAAAAAGCCTGTTATAGAGTGGATTGGACCAGGAACGGATACTATAAAGTTTTCTATGCAATTTAATTCTATATTAGGAGTTGAGCCAAAAGACGAAGAAAAAAAGCTTCGTGATATGGCACAAACAGGAAAAGTAGCACATATTATAGTTGGTGGAGAGCCTATAAGTGATTATAAATTTATAATAGAGTCTATTAGTTCATCAGGTCGTGTTTACGATAGAGATGGTAATTTAATTAAATCTATGGTAGATATAACAGTTAAAGAATATCCTGAAAATGTTACAGTTACACAAAAAGGAGGAACTAATGGAAATACAAATAACCAAAAATAATATTGATTTTGCACCTGATAGTGAACTGGAAGAAATACATCAAAATCTAAGAACTATATTAACTACAGCTAGAGGAAGTGTACCATTAGATAGAAATTTTGGCATAGATATGAGTGTAATAGATTTACCGATACCGTTATATAAAGCTAAATTAACAGCAGATATTTATGATACTATTTCTAAGTATGAGCCTAGAGTAAAAGTAGTTAGTGTAAAATATGAGCATGATGTTTTATCAGGACGCTCTAAGCCAATTGTGAAGGTGGCGATAAAATGACAGAAGATATTATATCTGAAATTGAAAAATTATTAGATTATAAATCTAGTAGTAGTGATGGTGATATAACATTTGTAGAAACAGATATGGCCAAAATACAAGAGCAATTAATAAATCTATATACAACAATAACGGATAGGACTTTAGCAGCAGCAGATCCTATCCGTTTATTTTTAAACTGTATAGCGTATGTAATTATAATGCAACGTAATAGTATAAATTATTCTGCAAAAATGAATTTATTAAGATATGCAGTTAATACTTTTCTAGATGAAATAGGATACAATATTGGAGTAGATAGATTACCGGCAACTAAAGCAGTAACTACTATAAAAATAACCTTGTCAAAGCAGGCAGATACAACAACAATTATTCCAAAAGGAATACGTGTAACACCTGGAGATGATGTATTTTTTGAATTAGTAGATAATGCCACCATAAATATAGGAGAAACAACTACAACAGCAAAGGCACAGTGTACAATCGCAGGTAGTATTGGAAATGGGTATATGCCAGGACAAATAAATAAAATTGTGGATAGATTACCTTTTACAGCAGATATGGTAAACACAACAACAACTGAAGGTGGAACTGATGTAGAAAGTGATGATGCTTATCGTGAACGAATCCATTTAGCTCCAGAAAAATTTTCCACTGCTGGTCCTATTGGTGCTTATGAATATTGGGCAAAATCTGCATCTACTTTAATAAATGATGTATTGGTAAATAGTCCAAGTCCTGGAGTAGTAAATATCTATGTATTACTTAAAGATGGAGAACTTCCTGAAGAAGAGCTGATAAATCAAGTTGAAGCGGTTTGCAATGACGATAAAATCAGACCATTAACAGATGAAGTTAAAGTATTAGCTCCAGAAACTGTTAATTATCAGGTGAATTTAACATATTGGATTTCTAAAGATGACCAATATCAAGAGGTATCTTTAAAAGAAAAAATAGAGAAAGCTGTTCAAGATTGGATTTTATGGACTAAATCAAGGATTGGTAGAGATATAAATCCATCGGAATTAATTCGTAAAATGGTTGTTGCAGGTGCAAAGCGTGTAGATGTAGTTTCTCCAGTATATACAAAAGTTTTAAATGGCAAATATCAAATTAGTAGTCACAGTGTAGATAGCGTACAAGTAGCTATACTTGAAGGCAAGGCTAATGTAGCATATGGAGGCCTTGAAGATGACTGATTTAAAAGATTATATGGTTTCAGACATATTGCCATCCAGTATTGCTGAAGATGAAAACATAACAGCTATTTCTAAAACTATAGATGAGCAATTAAAGGATATAAATAAAAATATAAAATATGTAATTTTATTAGCTAGGATAGAAGAACAAGAAGATGCTGTATTAGATGAATTAGCCTGGCATTTTCACGTTGACTTTTATCGTGAAGATTTAGATCGAGCAGCTAAAATAAATTTAATAAGAACATCGATATCTGACCATAGATTAAAAGGCACTCCATATGCTGTGAAGAAGGTTTGCACAGATATATTTAAATCAGCTCAAGTTGTAGAAAATTGGGATTATGGTGGCGAACCATATCATTTTAAAGTCAACTTAATTGAAGAGCCGACTACAGATGAAAATAAAATAAATATGTTAATTGATATGATAAATGCTACTAAAAATACACGTAGCTGGTGCGATGAAGTAGGATTTATTACTAAAAAAGATAGCAATATTTATTTTGGCGGTTCTGCTGGCATATTCGATATTGTGGAGATAAATCCTATTGGATATACATTAAAAGATGTAGTTGGAACTACTTATTTTGGTGGAACAATATCAACATTCGATAAAGTGGAAATAAATGCAGTAGTAGATAAATCACTTCAAGACGCAAATATTTCACTTTATTTTAATGGAAAAATATCAACATTTGATAAAGTAGAAATAAATGATGGAGGTTACAATGGCTAATTTACAAGGATATGAATTAACTGTTACAGGTAGAGCTTTATTAGCTAAAGCAGGAACTGGTGCATGTACATTAAATTTTACAAAGGTAAAACTTGGTGCCGATGAAACAAGTTTAAATGATTTAATAAACAAAACAGACTTAGTAGGAACAAATATAAAGCAAATAGATATAGTTGGTTCTAAAGCAAATGAAGCTACATTTACAATAATTGCAACAGTAACTAATAGTGGTATGCAAAACAACTTCTTAATAAGACAAGTAGGGATTTTTGCAAAAGGTGTAGCAGCTACAAATCCAGGAACAGGAGTTACACCTGAAGATATTAGTGAAACTTTGTTTGCCGTAGCATATGATACACAGCCAGATATCATACCAGCAGAAAGTATTACACCATATACAAGACAATTCAATGCCAACATGACTGTAACGAATGTAGAACAATGCTATGTTACATTAACACCTGCTGGTGTGGTTACAGTTCAAGTTTTAAATAATCATAATGATAATTCTGAAGCACACGGAAATTTAATTAAGCGTATATTTGGTTCAGCAAATGCAACAATGGATAGTGTTAAAACTAGTGTTCAGAATTGGTGTAAGGAAAGTATTGCTAGTATTTTTGGTATAGCTAGTGCTACGCAAACGAATGTAAAAAATAAAATATTAGAGTATGCTCAAGAACAGATTAATAGTTGGTTAGAAACATTAGGAATTAGATACAACATCGCTCAAAATGGTTATATTTGCCTCGGTAAATTATTTGGGGACGCAATTATACAGTGGGGATATTTTAAACTTGAAGATAATCAAAAAAATG
>ERZ791891.430-NODE-430-length-20623-cov-339.989547_pt1 | contig 20623 bp, 10 predicted proteins | sample MGYA00510155_ERZ791891 | MGnify/ENA primary metagenome ERZ791891 (study PRJEB30046, sample SAMN00792061) | human gut metagenome | study: EMG produced TPA metagenomics assembly of the A metagenome-wide association study of gut microbiota in type 2... | reverse complement strand
TTATCTCACTCCTTTTGCCCATCTTTGGCGAAAACTTTGAGCTGATGCTCGTGTCATTCTCATTGCTCGGCATCGGAAATGCATTGATGCAGACTTCCCTGAACCCGCTGGTTTCTGTAGTAACATCAGGTAAGAACCTGGCTTCTACTTTGACCTTCGGACAGTTTGTAAAGGCCATCGCTTCCTTTCTGGCACCATACATTGCCATGTGGGGTGCCATGGCAAGCATTCCAACCTTCGGTCTGGGCTGGAGAGTTCTCTTCCCGATCTATATGATTATCGGAATAGCTGCAACATTCTTCCTGGCAGGTACACCTATTGAAGAAGAGAAGAATGAGGGTAAGGCTTCCGGCTTTGGCGAGTGCTTCAAGTTGCTCGGCAAACCTATCGTGCTGCTTTCCTTCATCGGTATCATGTGCCATGTAGGCATTGATGTAGGTACCAACACTACTGCTCCTAAGATTCTGATGGAGCGCTTGGGATGGACGCTGAACGAGGCTGCCTTCGCTACATCGCTCTACTTCATCTTCCGTACCATCGGATGCTTCACCGGTACCGTTTTCCTCCGCATGATGAAGACCCGCACTTTCTTCGTTATCAGCGTAGTGATGATGGCTCTGAGTATGATAGGCATGTGGGTAGGCGAGAGCAAGACGATGCTTTATATCGCCATCGCCCTGGTGGGATATGGCAACTCTAACGTGTTCTCCATGATTTTCTCTCAGGCGCTGCTTGCTTTGCCTGATAAGAAGAATGAGGTGAGCGGACTGATGATCATGGGTCTTTTCGGTGGTACCATCTTCCCATTGTTTATGGGCTTTGCTAGCGATGCCTTCGGTCAGGTAGGTGCTGTGGCAGTCATGGCTGTAGGAGTTGTTTATCTATTCACTTATATCCGTAAGTTATAATAAGATCATTCACAATCGTTTATATCATATATATTTAATAAAGTATATAATTAATAAGGTGTAATTATGGAAACAAAGAATTTAAATACAAAATATTGCGTAGGTTTGGGTGAGATTCTTTTTGATGTTCTCCCTACAGGTTCTCAATTAGGTGGTGCTCCTGCCAATTTCGCCTATCACGCTGGCCAGCATGGTTTGCATTCTGTAGCCGTGAGTGCTGTGGGTAAGGATGCCTTGGGCGAAACAGCCCTTCGCATTCTCGATGAGAAGAAGTTGAAGTATGTAATGCCTGAGGTAGATTATCCTACCGGTACTGTTCAGGTGCAGCTCGACAAGGAGGGTGTTCCTACATACGATATCAAGCAGAATGTGGCTTGGGACAATATCCCATTCACTGATGATATCAAGGAGATTGCTGCCAATGCTGGTGCTGTATGCTGGGGCTCTCTGGCTCAGCGCAGTGAGGTTAGCCGCAAGACCATCTATACGTTCCTCGATCATACTCCAGAGGATTGTCTGAAGATTTTCGACATCAATCTTCGTCAGAACTTCTATACTCCTGAGGTGATTACCGAGAGCTTGAAGCGCTGCAATGTGTTGAAGATCAACGATGAGGAGTTGATTACCATCGGCCGTCTCTTCGGTTATCCTGGCTTGGATATCGAGAACAAGTGCTGGTTGATTCTCGGCAAGTATAATCTCGATATGCTCGTGCTTACCTGCGGTGTGAACGGCAGCTATGTCTTCGCTCCAGGCGTGAAGTCATTCCAGGAAACTCCAAAGGTTGAGGTGGCTGATACCGTAGGTGCAGGCGATAGCTTCACCGGTACTTTCTGCGCTAGCATCCTGAAGGGCAAGACCATCCAGGAGGCTCATGAGCTTGCCGTAAAGGTAAGTGCCTACGTTTGCACCCAGAATGGTGCAATGCCTCAGATTCCTGAGGAATACACCCGTTAACCTCGCTTCCCCTATTGGTTATATATAACAATATAAGATTGTAGGTTTAAAGAATAGTTGATTAAAGTTAATGTTAGTTAGTAAGCTGCATCCTGTTCGCGAAGAATGGGTGCAGTTTTTTTTTGCTAGGAATCTTGCATTTATTTTTTTCCAGTCACAAAAAGACAGAGGGGGCATAAGTCTGGATAATAGTTGGCGCATAACAGTTGGTCATCGCATGCACAACAGCTGTTGTGCATGCGTACATCAGCTGTTATGCAAGCGCACAACAGCTGTTGTGCGACCGAAGATACTGACTGTCTCAACAACATATCCTGTCTCTACCAATAACATATCCTATCTCATTCAACAACATATCCTGTCTCATTCAACAACATATCCTATCTCATTTAACAACAAGAAGAGGGTGAATCATAAACTTATGATACATCCTCATTATTGTTAACTGAACTTTTGCAAGTAAGTCACACACGCCCTGAACCAACGGCCACCAGCGCGTAGCGAAAAGGTAAAGGACAGAAACCCCTAACCGCTCTTTAACCACATGCGAAAGTTCATTTTTATAAAAACACGAATATTTGGAAAAATCTCAGTATTTTTCAAAGAAAAGTTGTATATTTGCAGAAAACTTTCTGGATGATGGCAAAGTGTAGCTAATCTGATAGTCCCAGAAGGTGGCGTAATTAACTCAATATCAAATATAAAGACCTGAAAATATGAAACAGAAAAAAGAAAGAAAAAAATGGAAGGGCTTGAAAACGAGGTACCTGTTGATGGGAATCGTTGCCCTGATGATAGCCAGTTCTCAAACTGTTTGTGCAGAGGAAATCAACTGGCAGAAGGCGACGGAGATAGCTAAGAGATATGTTACTCTGCCGCAAGATGATGGTATGAAAGCAAAGGAGAATGGCAGAAAAAATAAGGCTGGTATACCTTATTATATATATAATGATGCGCGGGGACAGGGATTCGTTATCGTATCTGGTGATGACCAGATGGGAGAAGTGCTAGGATACAGCAGAGAAGGTTGTCTCGATACGCTGAATGTCAATCCCTGCGTAAAACTGCTGCTTTCGGGATACCGACAGACTTTTGAGGTGCTGAAAGAAGGGAAGGTGAAGGTGCTAAGTAAACCCCGTACCGGACTTTACTCTAAAACCGTAGCGCCGATGTTGAAAAGCAAATGGGGACAGTCGTATCCGTTTAATGCTAAAACGGGATATGATTACAGCGGCTGTGTGGCTACGGCTGTGGCTCAGATGATGTATTATCATCAGTGGCCGGCTAAGGGACAGGGGAAAAATGAATATGTGGTAACCTACTACCAGACCAAGAAGAGTGCGGATTTCAGTCAGTCGCACTACGACTGGAGCAACATGTTGCCCGATTACCGCTATCCGGTTCAGGCTACTCCTGCACAGATAGATGCCGTAGCCTTACTGATGAACGATGTGGGTGTGGCTTCTTTCATTCAATATACGCCTAGCGCAAGTGGAACACAGGGAGTCTTCGCCTATCAGGCGCTGCAGAAGCATTTTGATTATTCGGCAGCCTATGTTACGAAAGCTGTAGAAGGACCGGGAAGGTTTGCCGAAATCCTGAGACAGGAACTACTCAACGGATGTCCGGTTTATCTGGAAGGCAGACCAGCCGGTTCGGCTTCCGGTCATGCCTGGGTAACTGATGGCTTCGATGAAAACGGACTCTTCCACATGAACTTCGGTTGGGAAGGTCAGGGAGATGCCTACTATTCGCTCACCAATCTCAATGTTTCGCAGACCGGAAGTGAGTTTCAGGGCAAACCGCTTGCCTTTAACCGTGCCATTACCGCCATCTTAGCTCATCCCAACAACGGGAAATATCCAGAAATAGAGCGCGGACTGCTGGAAACTTCGCCACAGCTGATGTTCAACGAGGGTGGTTCTCTCAGATTTGAAAAGGTTTCTGGAAAGTTATTCGACCCTTCACAGCCGGTAACTGTCGAGATGAATTCCTTCGTCAACAGAGGTAAGCCTTTCAGGGGCGACATCGGTGTTGCCGTTTATGATGAAGCGGGGAATCTCAAGCAGGTGGTTTATTCTGATGATCATCAGCAGGGAGGCTTTACAGAAAGACTTTATGGCGGAGAACAGGAGGGATGGATGGGAACAGATTATCTCATCAATCAGGCTCAGAAAATCAGTCTCAGTCTTGCCGGTCTGGAAAATGGCTATTACCATATCATCGCTATATGTGCAGCCCGGAAGGAGGATGGTTCATGGGATGAATTCCTGCCGATGAAGAAGGCACCTGTTATCGGGGTAGAACTGAAAGACGGTGCCGGCCGTATCTCTGAAATCTGTACGGAAGATGCTCATTTCCAGCTGATGGGGCAGCCAAGACTTGACGGAATAGCTGAACAGGGCAGCAAGGTACGTGCTTTCTTCACAATCAAGAACCTCAATGGTGTACCGCGCGACTGTTACCTGAGAGTGAAACTATTGGATGAGAACCAAGAGGTAGTGCTGAGTACACGTGTGGACCAGCTGACCGAAATAGATGGTTTCAGCGAGACAGAAATCCCGATTCTCCTTCCGGTTCCTGCCCAGCTTGCTCCGGGATATTATCAGGTGAAACTGGAGATTACTTCGGATGAAGCAGAAACCCAGGATTGTCCGGTCAACGATATCCACGATCAGGATGCAGCCTATATAGAGGTGGTAAAAGGAGAGGAGAAACCGCTGATGGCAAAAGCTGAAGTCTTTCTGGCTGATGATTCGCACGAGAAGATAGAAGCCGGAAGCATCGATGTATCGAAGGTATCTCTCTTCAAGATGGGTGTGTCGCTGCGTACATCAGAAAACCTCAGTTACGAGGGGCATGTTTCCCTTATTTCTGAAGATGTAGATACTAAGGAAAAAATAGAGGTAAAGGGTATCAGTGATGAGGTAAGCGTCTCATCATCTTTCGAAGTGCCGCTTTACAGCTACTGGCTGCGCAAGAGTAATCTGCCTTGGACCGATGATCATACCTACCTGTTCAGAGTGATGGGCGAGATAGGAGGAAAGGAAGTGGAACTGAAGAATCCGCAGGAACCATCTTATTATCTCAAGCGAAAGGGCGATATCCTTATCCTCTATCAGGATACAGCTACAGGAATAGAAAATGCCACCACCTCTGATGTCGAAGCAGATATCAGTCGCGAGGGACAACAACTCCTGGTTTCGGGTAAGGGCGTGAGAAAAATTAAACTGTACAATGCGGGAGGAAACTTGGTCAGACAAGCATCTGGTACGGATGTAAAACCAGTCAGCCTCTCTTTACAGGGTATCAGACAAGGCGTATATCTGTTACGGGTAGAAACCGGTATGCAAAGCAAGACATATAAGCTGCTGCTTTAAACGGATGTCCTCTGTTTCGGAAACAGAACAGCGTTATCTGAAGTAAGTATAATAAGTATAAAAAGAAAGCTCAAGGCGATAGCCCTGAGCTTTTTTCATATCATGATTTCTGTATCATTACTTCTGGCACTCTGTGCAAGGAGTCCAAGGCTTCAACTGTTTAAAGAAGTCGTTGCCCTTGTCATCTACGAGGATGAATGCAGGGAAGTCCTCTACGGTAATCTTCCAGATAGCCTCCATACCGAGCTCTGGGTACTCTACGCACTCGATGCTCTTGATAGAACTCTGAGAGAGAACGGCAGCTACACCACCGATAGTACCGAGGTAGAAACCACCGTGCTTCTTGCAAGCCTCAGTAACAACATCGCCACGGTTACCCTTGGCAATCATTACCAAGCTAGCGCCGTGATCCTGGAACTCATCTACGTATGGGTCCATACGGTTGGCTGTTGTAGGACCCATAGAGCCACATGGATAACCCTCTGGAGTCTTAGCTGGTCCAGCATAGAGGATAGGGTGATTCTTGAAGTACTCTGGCATCTCCTCGCCTGCATCCAAACGAGCCTTGAGCTTAGCGTGAGCGATGTCACGAGCTACGATGATGGTACCCTTCAAATTAACACGGGTGCTTACAGGATACTTGCTCAACTCAGCACGAACTGCGTCGATACCCTTGTCGAGGTCAATCTCGATACCCTTGGTACCCTCACCTGGGTTGCGGAGCTCCTCTGGAATCAACTCTGTTGGATTCTCATCCATCTTCTCCAACCAGATACCCTCCTTGTTGATCTTCGCCTTGATGTTACGGTCGGCAGAGCAGCTAACACCCATACCGATAGGGCAGCTTGCACCGTGGCGAGGCAAACGGATTACGCGGATATCGTGAGCGAGATACTTACCGCCAAACTGTGCACCCAAACCAATCTTGTGAGCCTCTTCGAGAAGCTTGTTCTCCAAGTCGATGTCACGGAAGGCACGACCGGTCTCATCACCTGTTGTAGGCAACTCGTCGTAGTACTTGATAGAAGCCAACTTCACGGTAAGAAGGTTCTTCTCAGCAGAAGTACCACCGATAACGAAGGCGATATGGTAAGGAGGACATGCAGCTGTACCCAGACTCTTCATCTTCTCTACGAGGAATGGGAGCAGTGTACCCTCATTCTGGATAGTAGCTTTGGTCATAGGGTAGAAGTAGGTCTTGTTGGCAGAGCCACCACCCTTAGCTACCATTACGAAGCGGTACTCGTCGCCCTCTGTAGCCTCGATGTCAATCTGGGCAGGCAGGTTGCAACGGGTGTTCACCTCATCATACATATTGAGAGGAGCGTTCTGAGAATAGCGGAGGTTGTCCTGTGTAAAGGTGTTGTAAACACCTAGGCTCAAAGCCTCTTCGTCCTCGAAGTCTGTCCATACACGCTGACCCTTCTCACCGTGGATGATAGCAGTACCTGTATCCTGGCAGAATGGGAGAATGCCCTTAACGGCAGTCTCTGCATTGCGGAGGAACTGGAGAGCTACGTACTTGTCGTTCTCTGAAGCCTCTGGGTCGCTGAGAATCTTAGCCACCTGGAGGTTGTGCTCACGACGGAGTTTGAACTCTACGTCGTGGAAACCCTGCTGTGCCAGCAAAGTAAGAGCTTCCTTAGAAACCTTGAGGATAGTCTTACCCTCGAACTCTGCTGTACTTACGCCTTCCTTAGAGATAAGGCGATACTCTGTCTTGTCCTCTCCAATCTGAAACATTGGAGCATACTTAAAATCTGGAGTTTTTGCCATAATGTTTTTTGTTATTTTAAACTGTTGAAATATTCAAGTCTAATTAATTCTCGTATTCTATTTCCTGGTCGAGGCTGTCTACGAAGTTGCGGAAAACCTCTTCCTCCACATCGCCCATGGCAAACTCTTTCTCAGCATCCTTCCGGATTTCTGCTATCCATGAGCGGCGTGCCTTGATATAATCTTCGTGTATGCGGTTGGCATCTTCAAGTGTGATTTCTCCGATGCCGTAGTAATCGCAGATTATCTGGTAGGTCCATGCCCACTGGTAGTCGCGATAGTTGGCATTGATTTCTTCAAATCGATCGAGCAGCTGTTCTATATTTCCGATGGTTCCTTCCTTCACATCCCTAACGATGCGCTCCTCTTCAGAAACCGGGAGCAAGAGTCCCGAAAGATCATCCCAATCGCCCACGCCGACATGGCTGGCAGGAGGGGTGATGGCTGGGTCGCGCTTCAGTACACGCTTCAATACGGCACCCATGTAGATGCGGAGGGCGATATCATAATATTTGATGCCCTTGTGGAGCGATGAAGCCGGTATGATATATTCGTGATAGAGATACTGCGAAACGTTATCGCCCGTAACCTCGCGCAGGTTTTCAAGAATCTTCTTACCCTTCAGAATCTCGCCAACAGAATAAGGTGAAAGCCAGTCGAAGTTAACGATGCTCTTGCGGTTCTCCATAGCACGGAGATCACGCTTAGGCCATTTCTTGATATCGCGGTACAGACCTACGGTAGTGATGTTTCTGCCTGGGATGAGGAACATCTTGTCGCCATCTGCAATGAGGTAGGCGAAAGGCAGGTTGCGGGTGTTAGGGTGGTGCATCAGCTTGCCGAAGCATACTGAGAAGGAACCCAGAGTGGCTGGCATCAGGAGATAAGCACCGCTGGCAGTCTTGGAACCGCGCTCCAGAATACCCCAGTGCATAGGTCCCATCTTGTAGGCATGGTTGGAGAAGTTGGTAGCAGAACCGGCGTTATAGAAGGAGAACATGCCTCCGATAAGCAGACTGCTCTTATGATGAGAAGCGGTGAAAGGACCGCAGAAGGCAGCACAAGCCTCGCCATTGCTCATATAGGAGTTGGCGAAGAATACGGAGGCTGATGCGGTAAAGCCGTTAGACAGCTGGCAGGCTTCGCCTACGAAGCAATCCTGTATCTTCACGCTGTTGATAACGCTGGCGCCTTCAGCGATGATGCTGTTTTCCGTAATAACGCCTGTGCCGATATACACGTTGCCATGAGCAGAGCCCAATAGCGTACAGTCGCTCAGACGGGAAGCACCATTCACTTCGCAATAATCATTGATAACGCAGTTGGTAATCTCCTTGGTATTGATAATCTTCACATTGTTGCCAATCTGTCCTCTTTCTGGCATCTTGTTGTCGATGTCGGTCTTGATGAGCTGGCGAATCTTCTCCTTCATTTCCTTGTCAGGGAAATGCTTCACCATAAAGGCTGCGAGCTGGCTGTTCAGATCGCTGAAGAGGATTACGTTGCCTTCTCCCACCTCGTTGAGTACGCTCACAAGATTTCCTTCGCCGTAAGTAGCTCCCTCGGTAGTTTCCAGGGTCGATATGTTTGAGATGTAGCAATCATCGCCAATGGTATAGTTATTGATGAAATTGCCTACGTTTTCTATCAGACAGTCGTCGCCTATGGTTACATTGCGCAAGGTGGCGTTGTTGATGCCCGAATGCTTTACGAAGCCCTGGCTCACCTCCACGTTCTTGTTGAAGGATCCGATGTTTACTTCGCCATAGAGCATCACGCGGTGCATGAAGTTGGCCTTGAAATCTTCTGATACATTGACTGAGGTCCAGTCTTCGGCCCAGCAGTCGTTATGTTTAAGCACCTCGATTTCCTCGGTGGTTAAAGGTCTGTAATCATTCATAACTTACTTGTTGTTGATATTGATGTTCTTACTCATAATCCTGGTACAGGAAATCGTTGTATGGATACTTCTGTACGTGCAACTCTCTTACTTTCTTGTAGAGTACCTCGCGGAATTCATCGATGTTCTCCTTGTTCTTGGCTGAGATGAAGAGGCAGTCCTCATTGAGTTTTGCCATCCAGGTCTTCTTCAGGTCTTCCAACGGAATGTTCTCTTTCTCCATCGGTGTGAGGTCGTCTTCCTCTTTTTCTATCCAAGAGTAGTTGTCTATCTTGTTGAAGATAATCATCGATGGCTTGTCGGCGCAATCCAGTTCCTTGAGTGTATTCTCTACTACCTGAATCTGCTCTTCGAAGTCGGGATGTGAGATGTCTACTACGTGCAGAAGAAGGTCGGCCTCGCGTGTCTCGTCAAGGGTACTCTTGAAGGAGTCAACCAGGTCGGTTGGTAATTTGCGGATGAATCCTACGGTATCGGCAAGGAGAAACGGCAGGTTGTCTACCACTACCTTGCGTACGGTGGTGTCGAGGGTAGCAAAGAGTTTGTTCTCGGCAAACACCTCGCTCTTGCTGAGCAGATTCATGATGGTAGATTTACCAACGTTGGTATAGCCCACCAGTGCCACGCGCACCATTCTACCTCTGTTCTTTCGCTGTGTAGTCTTCTGCTTGTCGATTTCTGCCAGTCGTTCTTTGAGGAGACTCATTCTGCCGAGGATGATACGTCGGTCCATCTCGAGCTGGGTCTCGCCCGGTCCACGCAGACCAACAGAACCCTTGCCGCCACCAGATCCAGAACCACCACCCTGGCGTTCCAGGTGAGTCCAGAGTCTTTGCAGACGAGGGAGCATATAACGGTATTGCGCCAACTCCACCTGGGTTTTAGCCGCAGCGGTTTGCGCACGCATGGCGAAGATATCGAGGATGAGAGAGGTGCGGTCCAGGATTTTCACCTGCAGTTCCTGTTCGATGTTACGGATCTGTTTGGCAGAAAGTTCATCATCGAAGATAACCATACCTACTTCTCTGTCTTCCTCCTCTTCGTTTTTGATATATTCTTTGATTTCTTCGAGTTTACCCTTACCCACATAGGTGGTCTGGTTAGGAGAAACCACCTTCTGCGTGAATCGCTTTACGGTGACAGCCCCCGCAGTATCGGCAAGAAATTCCAACTCGTCGAGATATTCTTTTGTCTTGGCTTCATCCTGCGTCTTGGTAATCAGACCCACGAGTACAGCGGTTTCCGCCTTGACTTCTGATATTACAAATTCTTTCATCTATTTTCTTTATATATATAATAATGTGAAAAGATAGTGCAAAGATAGTGTAAAATACAGAGAAAACAAAATATAGCATCAATATTTTAACTTTTTTATTAATGTGGCAGAAAATATTCAAAAGACACAAAATGCACAGCTGTATTTTAGCCACAACAGCGCACAAATGGTCTTTTTGGTGCGCAAAAATTGTAAACGTTTACGTTGTTTTTTGCATAAAAAATCGAGAAAGATTTGATTTATATCAATATTTGTCTTAATTTTGCATCCAGAAAAAGAAATTGATTTTCAAAAACGAATAAATCATAACTACATAAAAAACACAAACTGCTGAAACATTCAAAAACTTCAAAAGCCTCGACGTGATGTCGGGGCTTTTTGTTTTCTTCTAATTCAGGAGCTTCTCCTCCCATTTATTTTTCCCGTTTTTGTATCTTTTTCGTTAGTTTTTACGAAAAAGAATGCTTTTTGAACAAAAAGTACACCCCTTTCTCACTGGAATAGCTTATCTTTGCAGATGATTTTTGTTGTACGCTACAGTAACAGAAGCTGGAACGTTGGCTGTACTGCGTTACATCACAGAGAAGATAATAATTTCAACCTAACAATAAAATGAAAATGAAGCAAAAATTTTGTATTACTGGTATTTTGTTGCTCGGCGCGGTTTGTGTGCAAGCCAACAATTATGAAGTAACATCACCTGATGGCAGATTGGCGGTCAAGGTGGAATGTGTAGATGGAAAGGCTTTCTATTCGGTTGAGTTGAATGGCAAGCAGATGCTTAAACCTTCTGCCTTGGGACTGGTAGCCAACTATGGCGACTTTTCCCGGCATCTTACCATGGGTGCGATGAAAGGAACAGAAAAGCATCTTTCTTACGACATGACCCGTATCAAGAAAAGCCACATCGAAAAGGATGTTTATGAGGCTACCATCGGATTCCTCAATGCCAAGAAGGATTCCATGACCCTGCATCTCCATGTAAGCAACAACGATGTTGCCTACAAATATGAGATGATTCGTCCGAAGAAGAATAACCCTAAGTCGGTTATTATATATAATGAGGTGAGCGGTTTCAATTTCCCTGAGCAGACCACCACTTTCCTCTGTCCTCAAATCGGTCCGATGACAGGTTGGGAACGAACCAAACCATCTTATGAAGAAGAATATACACCAGATGCTCCGATGGCAAAGAAGTCGCAGTTTGGTGTTGGCTATACTTTCCCTTGTCTCTTCAAGGTAGGTAATGATGGCTGGGCATTGGTGAGCGAAACAGGTGTTTCCAGTGCATATCCAGCCAGCAGACTTTCTGATTATGATGCAGCGAAGGGGTATACTGTAGCTTTCCCTCAGAAGGGTGAAAACAACGGATTCGGTTCTGAATTTGCCGGTATTGCTTTGCCAGGCGAAACACCATGGCGCACTATTACCGTAGGCACAACTTTGGCTCCAATTGTTGAAACTACCATTCCTTATGATGTGGTAGAACCTCTGTATGAGCCAACTCAGCCGTATAAGCCTTCACGCTATACCTGGAGCTGGCTGATCTGGCAGGATGAAAGTATCAACTATAATGACCAGGTGAAGATGATAGATGTTGCTGCGGCTCAGGGCTATGAGGCTATCCTCGTAGACAACTGGTGGGACCAGCGCATCGGTCGTGACAAGATTGAGAAATTGGCTCAGTATGCCAAGAGCAAGCAGGTAAGTCTGATGCTCTGGTATAATTCGAATGGTTTCGAGAATGATGCACCACAGACTCCACGTCAGATTATGAACAATTCCATCGCCCGCAAGAAGGAGATGGCTTGGATGAAGAAGATAGGTGTAGTGGGAATCAAAGTTGACTTCTTCGGTGGTGACAAACAGGAGACGATGAAACTCTATGAAGATATTCTGAGTGATGCCAACGATTATGGTCTGGAGGTAATCTTCCATGGTTGTACCATGCCTAGAGGTTGGGAGCGCATGTATCCTAACTATGTTTCCAGCGAGGCAGCGCTGGCTTCAGAGAATGTATATTTCATGGATTATCATGCCAAGAAGGAGGCTTTCGAGATGACGATGCATCCTTTCTCGAGAAATGCCGTAGCCAGCTTCGACTGGGGTGGTGTGATGATGAACAAATATCTTTCAAGAGATAACAAGAGCCGCCATCAGCGCTATACAAGTGATATATTTGAAATGGCTACCGCCATCACCAATCAGAGCAGCGTAAACTGTGTTTGTCTCTATCCTAACAATCTGCAGGATGTTCCTCAATGGGAATTAGACTGGTTGAAGGGTTTGCCGACAGCATGGGACGATGTGAAGTTTATCGCAGGTTATCCTACCCGGTATGCGGTTATAGCCCGTAAGGCGTCTCAAGAGAACGGCTCTGGTGCAGCAGTCAATAACGGAAAATGGATTGTTGGTGGTTTGAATGCTACAGACAAGCCGCTCACTCTGACCCTCAACCTGCCTATGTTCGCTGGTAAGACTGTGGAATATCTTACCGACCAGCCAAAGAAACAGGGCGAGAAGTTCTACACTTCAGTAAAGAAGACCTTGAAGGTAGGCAAGAATGGTAAGGCAAAGGTTGTGATTCAGCCAAATGGCGGTATTATCATCAATTAGAAAGCTGTTCATCTGCCAGTAATGAATCCGCAGAAACAACACATAATAAATAAAAAGGGGTGATTACAAGATCATCCCTTTTTTCGTCTTAAAACAAAATTAAAAACTAAACGAATAACAATAATGATGACAGCAAACTACAGCAGAAAGTGGATGATGGCAGGTCTTCTTGCTTTTTCGGCCTTTACCTCCCCAGTCATGGCACAGCACAATGGACTGGTAGATATGAGCCACAGCAAAGAAGCCAGAATGGTAAATATGCCTTTGGGAAGTACCCGTTGGACAGGTGGTTTTTGGGGTGACCGATTCAAGGTCTTTTCAGAAACCTCACTTTGGGATATGTGGAAAACCTGGGATACCCCCGAGGTGTCGCACGGTTTCCGTAATTTCGAGATTGCGGCGGGCGATGCTGAAGGCGAACATTGGGGACCACCTTTTCATGATGGTGATATGTATAAATGGCTTGAGGCATGTGCTTCAGTTTATGCAGTAACTCATGATCTGAAACTGGATGCTCTGATGGATCGCTTTATTGCCGAAGTGGTTAAGGCGCAGCGTGCCGATGGTTATATCCATACCCCTGTGGTGATAGATGAGCGCCATAAGGGCATTGATACGCATGCTCTCAAAGACCGGAAGGATGAAGCCGAAATAGGTATCACCGTAGGCGGAAAAGATGAGAAAGGAGCCTTTGCCAGCCGTCTCAACTTCGAAACCTATAATCTGGGACATCTGATGACTGCCGGTATCGTACATTGGCGTGCCACAGGTAAGAAGACACTCTTCAACTGTGCACTCAAGGCTGCCGATTTTCTCTATAATTTTCTGAAGAACCAGCGCGATGAGTTGGCGCGCAATGCAATCTGTCCTTCTCATTATATGGCAGCTTCAGAGATGTACCGTGCTACCGGCGACAAGCGTTATCTGGAACTGGCAGAGGGGTTGATAGCCATTCGTGATGAAGTGAAGAATGGTGAAGATCACAATCAGGATCGCCATCCTTTCCGTGAGCAATATGAGGCGATGGGGCATGCGGTGAGAGCCAACTATCTCTATGCGGGTGTAGCTGATCTCTATGCCGAAACAGGCGAGAAACAACTCATGAAGAATCTGTCAAGTATCTGGGATGATATCACCTATCGCAAGATTTATATCACAGGTGGATGCGGTGCCCTCTATGATGGTGTGTCACCTGATGGAACCACTTACGATCAGCCAAGCATTCAGCAGATTCACCAGGCATACGGCAGAGCATATCAGTTGCCAAACGAGACTTCTCATAATGAAACCTGTGCGCAGATTGGTAATATCTTCTTATCTTGGCGTATGCTCGAAACCACAGCTGATGCCCGCTATATGGATATGGTGGAAAACGAACTTCTGAATGGAGTCTTGCCGGGCATTTCGCTCGATGGTACCCGATATTTCTATACTCAGGCTCTGCGCCGTACGGGCGATTTCCCTTATGTGATGCGCTGGCCGAAAACCCGCCAGAAGTATATCAGTTGCTTCTGCTGTCCACCTAACACCCTTCGTGCACTTTGCGAAGCGCAGGAGTATGCTTATGCCGTGAAAGGTGATACTTTGTGGGTGAACATGTATGGTGATAATCATCTGAAAACAAAGGATGTTGATATAGAGATGACTTCTGGCTATCCTTATGATGGCAAGGTTTCCATTCGCATCAACAAAGCTAAGAATATCAGAACCTTGATGCTCCGCGTGCCGGGAGAGGGTAGATATGAGGCGATTTCTGCTACTGATTCAAAAGGCAGACAGACTGGTTGGAAGAAGGGAACCCTCGTAGAGCGAACATTTGATATGAAACCTCGTCTGGTGGAGGCTAACCCTTTGGTTGAAGAGAATAAGAACCAGATAGCCGTGATGCGCGGACCTATTGTCTATTGTTTGGAAAATGTGGATATCGATGCTTCTTCTGTTCCTGCTTCCTGCAAAGATAAGTATGGTAGGGTAAGCGTGAATGATATCGTGATTCCTGCTGATATCCAATGGACTGAAGTAAAGAAGACAATCGATGGTCACGAGTTTGTTGCGCTCCAAGGTGAGGCGCTGCTTGCTGAAAAGGGAACAGCAGCATCCTGGCAGAAGAACCAGCTTTACCGTACACTTGCTCCTGCCCGTAAAAAGGTAAATGTTACGCTCATTCCTTATTATGCCTGGGATAATCGGGGTAGTGATGTGGAAATGTCGGTTTGGCTTTCAGTTAGAAAATAATTATTTTTTAGTTATGAAATTAAGAAGAATCCTATTGCTGGGAATGCTGGGCTTCTGCCTCGCTCTCTCTGCTGAAAATAAGAAGATAGGCTATGTTCAGGTATCACCCGATTCTTCTCTCGCTGATGCGGTTCGCAAGGCTCGCGAGATGAGAAGATTGGGACAGGCTGATTCGGTAGTAGTTAAAATGCAGGCAGGTCAATACCGACTCTATGAACCTCTGGTGCTCCGTCCGGAAGACTGTTATCTCTGTTTTGAGGGAACGCCTTCGCAGGAGCATTCGGCACGTACGGTGCTTACAGGAGCCGTATCGGTTAGCGGATGGAAGAAACAGGGCAGATATTGGGTGGCTGATGTGCCTGATTTCAATGGACGTCCTATGGATTTCCGTCATCTCTGGGTGAATCATTCGCGGGCTGATAGGGCGCGTAGCGTGAGTGATTTTAATCAGATGCCGCGCATCAGATGGGTAGACAAGAAGAAACGCGTCATCTGGGTTCCGGCTTCTGCTGTTCGTCAGCTTCTGACGGGGGCTAAGGATAAGGCGGGTAACAGTATCATCCGACCGGATGCAAGATATGCAGAGATGACGCTGCATCAGATGTGGGAGGTAAGCTATCTGCGCATCAGAAACATCCGTATTCAGGGCGATTCTGCTGCCGTATCTTTCCACGATCCCGAGGCTAAGATTCAGTTTGAACGTCCTTGGCCTTCACCTATGTATAATTGTGAGCACAATTCACCTTTCTTTATCTCGAATGCGCTGCCTCTTCTGGATAAACCGGGCGAATGGTATCATGATATCCGTACGCATAAACTGTATTATATGCCTAGGAAAGGGGAACGTATGGATGTTGCGGCGCCGGCTTTGGAAACGCTGGTGAAATTTGAGGGTACCAGAGAAAAAATGGTGGATGCTGTTACTTTCAGAAATGTGAATTTTGAAGTTACAACATGGAACCGGCCTTCTTACAAGGGACATGTGCCTTTGCAGGCGGGAATGTTCATTACCGAAGGTTACAAACTGCGCCCTAGTATCGACCGTGTGAACAACCATAAACTGGATAACCAGGATTGGCTTGGCAGACCCGCTGCTGCTGTTGAATTGCGCTATGCAAGCAGAGCGGTTTTCGATTCATGCTCTTTTGGACATCTGGGTGGCGATGGCCTCGATTTTGTTGAGGGGTGCCAGGATGGAGCGGTACTTAACAGTACCTTCGAAGATATAGCGATGAATGGATTGGTATGTGGCAGCTTTTCGCCTGCCGGTCTGGAGACGCATCTGCCTTATCGTCCGCAGGATTTGCGTGAGGTGTGCAGCGGACTGCATGTCAGAAACTGCGAGTTCTCTGATGTTACAAACGAGGAGTGGGGTACCTGTGCCATGGCTTTGGGTTACGTTAGCCGCATGAACATCGAACATAATTATATTCATGATGTCAGTTATTCGGCTATCAGTATGGGATGGGGTTGGAACCGCGATTGGGTTGTGATGCATGATAATCGCATTCATGCCAATCTTATCGAGCGCTATGCTGCCCATATGTACGATTGCGCTGGTATCTACACGCTTGGCAACCAGCCAAACACGGTTATTTCAGAGAATGTGGTGCGGGATATCTTCCATCCTTCCTACGTACACGATCCTCATCATTATTTCTATCTCTATACTGATGAGGGCTCTTCTAATATTCTCCTGAAAGATAACTGGACGCCAGAAGAGAAATTCCTGAAAAACGCCTGCGGTCCTAATAATGTCTGGCAGAATAATGGTCCGCAGGTGGCTGATGAAATTGTGAAGAAGGCAGGAAAGATATAGAACTGATCTATTGTTAGTGGTTCAAGAACGGGCTGAAGGCCCAAAACTCCAGAAACAGCACGCTTTGAAAGGGCATGTGGGGCAATCTTGCGAAAGTTCAGTAAAGTTTAAGTTCAAGGTTCAAAGTAAAAAGCTTATGAAATTTATCGGAATATGGATGGTCAGTATGATACTGCCATCTGGATTACATGCAGCCACATGGCTGAAGAATCTGAAAGTGGAATACCGGAATACTCCACTGGCAGTAGGTGTCATGCATCCTCGGTTTGCCTGGCAGATGGAGGTTGATGACAAAAGTAGAGGAAATCAGCAGAGTGCTTACCGGATATCTGTTATTGATGAAACGGGTAAGGAAGTCTGGAATACAGGTAAGGTGAAGAGTACCGAATCGTTAGGCATACAGTATGCTGGCGAATCGCTTCGCCCTTCTGCACGCTACCAATGGTATCTTACAGTCTGGAATCAGAAAAACGAAGAACTGCAGGCTTCTTCTGCTTTTGAAACAGCCTTGGTGCTGGGTACAGACTATAACCATCCTGTCGCGACAGCCGGAAATGGAACATATCTGGCTTGGGAAGGTGCTAAATGGATAGGAAGAGGCAATGCTCCCGTGATGTTCTATGCCCCTTATTTTCCAACCTTCCGACTTCATTACGAACTGCAACTCGATAAGAAGTCGAAATCGACGGCAGCTTCCTTCATCTTCGGTGCCAACGACCCCCGACTGATGGATCGCAATAAAAATCTCTTAGGGGTATCCAATGCGAAGGATTCTTCTTATATCCGCGTAGAACTTGATATTGCGCCTCTCAGAAAGTCGAAGCCTGCCCGTATCAATTTCTATCGTCGGGGCTACAAGGTTGGCGAGACGGATGCCGCACCTTTGTTTTCCTACGATATTCCTGCTGCGGTTATCAACAGGCAGAACCAGTATGCTGCCCATCAGATAGATATCTCGATGGATACCGGTGCTGCTACTCTCTTCCTGGATGGAAAGGAAATTGTTGGTGAAAAGGTAGAAATCGATACAGATGGCAAACGGCATTCCGTAGGAAGTCTGATTCTGAATCCTACCGGAGAACAGGGTAATAACTATATTGCCTATCCGATGCTTGCCGATTGGGGATATTACGTGGCTAAAGGTCAGAAGGCTACTTTCAGCCATGTTGAGGTTAGAAACTTTAAGTCGCCTCAGAATGTGGTAGCTGCTCCTTTACAGCAACTCTCTGCCAACCAGCTCTCTGTAGATGGAAAGAAAGAGGGCGCGCTTGGCATCTTTGCCTTTAAGGAGAATACTGCACCTATGCTTCGTACAGAGTTTGCTACCTCCGGCAAAAAAGTCAGAAAAGCCCGTCTTTATGCTACAGCACGCGGAATCTACGACATCTATATAGATGGTAAGGCAGTAAGTAAAGCTTACTTCAACCCTGGTACTACAGAGTATAACCATACTCATACTTATCAGACCTTTGATGTAACTTCTTTGCTTCAGCAGTCGGGTGAGCATGCTATCGGAGCCGTCCTGTCTGAAGGATGGTGGAGTGGTGGTGCCACCTATGTAACTGGAAATTGGAATTTCTATGGCGACAGGCAGTCGATAATGGCAAAGTTGCAGATTACCTACGAGGATGGTTCGCAGCAAACCATCGTTACCGATCCTGCTACCTGGAAAAGCTATGATGATGGAGCAGTAAGATATGGCAGTTTCTTTATGGGTGAGGTGTATGATGCACGCAAGGAACAAGACTGCAAAGGATGGGCGATGCCTCATTTTGATGACAGAAATTGGCAACCTGCGGTAGAAGTGAAGGAATCTGATTTCAAAACTTCTGAGGATTTCCAACTTCTTCCGGATATGGCAGAGGCAATCATGCCTGTTGATACCCTGACGGCTCTCAATTGTGTAGAACCGCGCAAGGGTGTTTATGTCTATGATCTCGGACAGAATATGGCGGGTGTTCCGCTGGTACATTTCTCGGGCTTGAAACCTGGCATAGAGGTAAAGATCCGTACAGCCGAAATTAAATATCCTGATTTGCCAGCCTATCAGGAGCATGTAGGCATGATTATGACCGAGAATCTGCGTGTGGCAACTTCGCAAGATGTTTATATAGCCAGGGGAGGTGAAGAGACATTCTCGCCAAGATATACCCTTCATGGTTTCAGATATCTCGAGATTACGGGTGTTGATGCTCCGGTAGCGCCCGACCAGGTAAAGGCGATAGTAGTGAGTTCGATGAATGAGCAGGCTTCGCAATATTCTACCTCCCGTTCTGATATCAACCGTTTGTGGCTCAATTCGGTATGGTCTACGCGTTCTAATTTCATGTCTGTTCCTACCGATTGTCCCCAGCGTAATGAACGTTTGGGCTGGATGGGTGATATTTCCGTATTCGGACGTTCTGCTACATATATTACCGATGCTTCCCAGTTCTTGCGCCGCTATCTTATCTCGGTCCGTGATTTGCAGAGCGCTAAGGGGCAATATCCTGATGTGGCTCCAACCAATTGCGGTTTCGGTGGCTTGTTATGGGGGAGTGCCGGTGTAACCTTGCCTTGGGAACTCTACCAGCAATATGGCGATAAGGCTATGCTGGCTGAACATTACGCATCGATGAAGCGCTATATCCAGTTTGTGCTGGGTGAGTATGTGGATAAGAAAACAGGACTTATCGTACAGCATCATCAGTGGGGCGATTTGGGCGATTGGCTCAGTCCGTCTTATGAAAAAGATGATAAGTCGCTCGTATGGGAATGTTATTTCATATTCGATCTGGATATTCTTTCTCAGATGGCACAGGCATTGGGCAAGACTGAGGATGCGGCGTGGCTGACCAGGTTGGCAAACGAGCGCAGGGCATTCTTCAGAAAAACATTCGTGGATGAGGCTACAGGTAAGACCATCTGTTCGTGGTATGATGCTGAGCGCAAGGGTCAGTTGGTTGATACCCAGACATCTTATGCTCTTCCTCTGGCATTCCGTGTGGTAGATGGTGACTTGCGTAAGAAGATGGCGGCTCATCTCGCTGCAGCCATCAAGACTCCGATGGCCGGTTATCCAGCTTATTCGCTCCTGACGGGCTTTATCGGTACCGCTTGGATCAGTAAGGCACTTTCGGATAATGGTATGTCCGAGGAGGCTTACCGTTTGCTGCAGTATGAGGGTTATCCTTCCTGGCTTTATCCTGTAAAGAATGGAGCCACGACGATTTGGGAGCGTTTGAACTCTTATACGGTAAAGGATGGATTTGGTGAGAACAACAGTATGAATTCGTTCAATCACTATTCTTTTGGAGCCGTAGCATCGTGGATGTACAATTACTCTCTCGGTATCTGCCGTGATGAGAAATCGCCTGGTTTCAAGCATTTCATCCTGAAGCCGGAGGTTGACCCTACGCGTGGCATTACTCATGCTGAGGGTTATTACGATTCAATGTATGGCAGAATCAGCAGCCGTTGGCAATATACTGATTCTGGTATCCGTTATGAGTTTACGGTTCCGGCTAATACGACAGCCTCTCTCTACTTGCCTGCCCCTGCCGTCTCTTTCATTTCAGAGAATGGTAAGCCGTTGAAAAAGGCATCGGGAGTCAGATACGTAAGTGCTGATAAGGAACTCCATCATTTGGAGCTCGCCTCTGGATCTTATCAGTTTGATATAAAACAGAAATAACTTACTAAAGTTCTGTAAAATAAAAAATGAGAGGGTGTGTCATAAGTCTGTGACGCACCCCTTTTTATTTTTTGCCTTTTCAC
>ERZ791891.425-NODE-425-length-20709-cov-452.492737_pt1 | contig 20709 bp, 14 predicted proteins | sample MGYA00510155_ERZ791891 | MGnify/ENA primary metagenome ERZ791891 (study PRJEB30046, sample SAMN00792061) | human gut metagenome | study: EMG produced TPA metagenomics assembly of the A metagenome-wide association study of gut microbiota in type 2... | reverse complement strand
AACCTATTGAGGGCGGCTATCGAGTAACAGTAGGAAGTGTGGAGCATCCGATGCTTCCAGAGCATTACATCCAGTGGATAGAGTTGCTCACCCCTACCGATGTACTTCGTCACGAGTTGAAGCCAGGCGAAAAGCCTGAAGCTATCTTCCTGACCAACGCAGAAGCCAAGGATGTTACGGCTCGCGAATACTGCAATCTCCACGGATTGTGGAAGGGGGTAATTGAAGGATAAAAACCATCATACCAACAAAAGGTCTCATGTTGTCTTCCCAATGTAGGGAATATGACGTGAGACCTTTTTAACTTTATTTACATCTCGTTTCTTACCACATTCGCCAGGAAATATCTATCTTTGCAGACAAAACGCTATAGATGATGAGAAGAATATGGAATAATCTTACATCAATATCCTTGCTGCCAGCATTATTCACCTGCATCTGTCAGATTTCCTGTTCACAAGAAAAAGCAGCAGAAACCCTGCGCTCCGCCTACTATTGGAGTACAACATGGCAGATGGACAGCAGCAAGATGAACTTCATCCAGAAACACCATATCAAGCGACTCTACGTTAGATTCTTTGATGTGGTAAGGGATGCTGATGGAGAAATCATGCCCAATGCTACCCTGCAATTTGATACAACCGAAGAGAATATGACAGCCGAAGAAAAGGAGAAAGAATCTCTGATGCCGAAAGGAATGGAGATTATCCCCGTTGTCTATATCGTGAACGACTGTTTTAAAGCAAAAACCAAGACGAATCCTATCAGCAGCGACAAGTCGGACAGGAAATCTTCAGATGAAACACCCCGGCAACTCGCAGATAAGATTCTGAACCGCATCCTTCAGATGAACGAAGCCAATGACATCGAGAACGTAAAAGAGATTCAGATAGACTGCGACTGGACAGCATCAACGCAAGAAGCCTATTTTGAATTCCTCCATTATTTAAAGGAGAAAGCCAAAGACAAGCAGATACAGCTGTCTGCCACCATCCGGTTACACCAGCTCTCGATGACCCCACCCCCTGTGGATAGAGGCATCCTGATGATGTATAATACGGGCGATGTAAAACAGCTAAGCTGCCAAAAGCCGATACTCGACATGAAGGATGTGGCTCCTTACATCCAGCATCTGGGCAGTTATCCGTTACCGCTTTCTGCCGCCTATCCGCTCTTTAGCTGGCGAGTCCTCTTTAGAGAAGGAAAATTCGTAAGCATCATGCATGCAGAAGATGATTTCCCAGTATTGCCAAGCGACAGCATCATTGTAAGAAAGCCCGAAATGAGCGACATCATGGAAGCTATCAGGAGTATCAATCACCAGAATGAAGACATCAACAGCGAGGTTATTCTCTTCGACCTCAATACAGATAATATCAAACGATTTAAATCAGAAGATTATGAAAAGATTTTTAATCATAGGAGTGATGGCAGCAGCATTTAACACCCACGCCAACGCCTGCGTTGCCGAATACTCTGATCACAACTATTATATGTTCAGCGTATTCAATCGCGACCAGACTTCGCCGGCGTATCTCTACGACATCGCCAGCTACTGGCAGAAGTATGCCGGCAATACATCCTCCATCAACTTATCTTTCTACAGATGGAACAAGGAGGATATTCAGAAAGTAGCCCAAAGCAAGAAGGATGCAGGAATGCTTTCTTACTTAAGAAATCTGAATGCCTACCTGGATGCCTGCGAGAAGCTGAATCCCAATGCCTGGAACTACGCCTCGAAGCAAGAACGGCTACAGATTCAGCAATCGCTGACCCGGCTCAACAATGCCGCAAAAATTTATAAAGGCACCCAACTCAAGAGCCAGTACGCCCTGCTCCGCATGCGTACCAACATGATGAAGGGATTCCACCAGCAGAACATCACCTATTGGAATGCCATTGCCTCCCGACTTCCGAAATCACCATGGCGAGAGGCGATGCGCAACATTTATGCCCGGGCTTTGTGGAAAACAGGAAAACATCAGCAGGCACTCGATATCTATGCCGAGCAGGGAGATATGGCAAGTATCAGGGTACTCGCCCGAAACTATCGCAATCTTGCGGGCATTCAGAGCACTTATCTCAAGAATCCGAATTCTGCAATGCTCACCTATCTGGTGCAGGATTTCGTGAACAACTGTCAGCAGACAATAGACAGTCGCTCCAAAGAACAGATAGATAAAGAGTGGATTGAGGAAATAGGCGCCAAGGTTATCTATCAGAAAGAAGCCCTCAACTTCATCACCTTTGCCAATAAGGTCATCGCCGAAGGCAAGACGCAGAGTCCTTGCCTATGGCGCTCTGCCACCGCCATGCTCCATTATCTCTATGGATATCAGCAGGAAGCATGGAAGGAGATTAATGAAGCTATCGCCCTGGATGGAACACAGCGAATGAAGAATAATGCAAGAGCCATCCGACTCCTGGTTTCTACCCGAAATGCACAGGTGGATAGCGATTATCCGCAATATCTGGTCGGCGAATTCAAATGGCTCAACGAGATGGCGAAGGGAGAAAACCCAAGAAAAGATGATTCCACCAATCCCGACATTCACTATGTAGAGGTGAAGGAGCGTGTGGCTTACCGCGCCCTGTACAATCGGTTTAAGACAATGGCAGACAAGGCAAAAAAGAAAGACCGGCAGGAAACTGGCAGGAATTACGAAAGCATGGCCACTGCGATGTATGGCATGATGGATGCCTACATGCGAACCTTCTACAAGGAGCAACAGAATGAAGAATACATCAGCCGTTATCTTTATTCATCAGAATACGCCTTTCGTCTCGACTCGCTCTCTGCGCAGCAGCTTGCTGATTACTATCGCTTCATCACATCTTCTCATCAGGATACCTTCGAGCAATACGTATGCCTGTCGCTCTATCGCAATGCCGATTTCTTCAAGGATATGATAGGCACCAAGTATCTTGCCGAAGGCAATTTTGGTGAAGCTGCCCGCTGGCAGAAGGATGTATCCCTGAAGTTCATCAACAATCAGGCCATCAGTTTCTACGCCGAAAAGCGCAGCTACACTGTGCCTTACTGGTTCAACCACCAGAAGGTGAATGATTCGGATATGTGGAGCATCCAGGGCAGTTATGCTCACCTGAAGGAGAACCCTAAGTGGAAATTCTGCCAGGAGATGAACCAGCTTATCAGCCAATACAATGTGGCTCGTGAAGGCGAAGTCAGGGAGAAGCTTGCCTATGAGCTTGCCATCCGCTATTACCAGGCATCCTGCTATGGCGACTGCTGGTATCTTACCCATTATGGCAAGAGTGTAGCCGATAGTGCCCGCACAGGCGAAGCCGATTTCGCAGCTATCGCTCAAGACTATCTCAAGATAAGCAAGCAAAGCAGCAATCTTACGCTTCGCTATCATTCGCTCTATGCCCTCTCATCCATCGGCATTGACCCATGGTTTAAGATTACCTACGATGCTAACTGGAACGAGCAGAAGCTTCTACAGCCACAATCCACTCAATATCAGGCCATGATGGAATGGAGCAAGTTCTGTCATCAGCATCCGGAAATCGTGGATCAATATACCACCCGATGCGATGTATTGAAACAATTCGAAAAAAATCTCTAATCTCTTACCATTTTCCCGGCATTGGGAAAATGATACCTCTTGCTAAAGGTGCTCAGCGTGAAGCCAAGGATGTTACGGCTCGCGAATACTGCAATCTCCACGGATTGTGGAAGGGGGTAATCTAAAAGATTATGGGAAGGTAAAATCTAAAGGAATACTATCATTCAGGAGGATATGCTCTATATTGTAGACACATTCTCCTGATTTTTTAGCTATTAATCAAAGTTTTTCTCCAAAAACGTTGGAACTTATTGATATTATTCGTATATTTGCACCAAATATACAATCAAAGACCCGATTTTTTAATAATAATACGCAATATTTTAATCATCATTTAATTATAAACATTTTAAATTATATTAATTATGAGAAGAACTATTTATACTTTTATCATGCTTTGTTTCGTAACACTAACACTGCAGGCACAAGATGTTTGGACAGCAGCAGGTTCCAGTTCAATCTTCGGTTCTCATTGGGATATAAGCGACACACAAAATGACATGACCGATAAAGGGAATGGTATCTGGGAACTCACCAAAAACGGCTGTATTCTTGAGCAGAATGTGAAAAACGAATTCAAAGTCGTGAAGAATCATTCATGGGCCGAATCGTACCCAGCAGCAAATTATGTCTTTACAGTAAAAGAGACTGGTACTTATAGCGTGACTATCCAGTTTAACGCAAACAATTTTGAAATCAATGTCAAACCCACAAAGACTGGTGATGCAGTTATCGGCGAAAAGACATGGACTGTAGCCGGTTCACCCGAAATTCTCGGAAAAGATTGGGATGAAACTGCGATAGAAAACGACATGATCAAACAGGAAGATAATGTCACATACATTCTGACCAAGACCGATCTAACCCTCGCTCTAGGTACTTATAAATATAAGATCTGTGCAAACCATGGATGGGCAGAAAACTATGGTGACGATAATGATCCTGAAGGTAATGCCTCCGTTTTTATCACAAAAGACGGAATCTACGACCTCACCTTCACCTTCAATTCGAAGACCCACGAAGTTTCCTGCGATGCAACCAGAAAAGCAGATGCCATAATTGAAAAGATATGGTCTGTTGCCGGAGACGAAGGACTATTTGAGACTGCGTGGGACGAGAAGTCCACGGTCAATGAGATGGAAAAGCAGGAGAACTATATCTATGTCCTGGTAAAGAAGGGGATAAGCCTCAACGCCCAAACTTACGAATATAAGGTATGCTCCAACCATGACTGGACAGAAAGCTATGGTGCTGACCCTTTAGGAATAGGAAATGCTATCCTCACCATCACTGAAGCCGGAACCTACGATGTTACCTTCACCTTCAATCAGGCAACCAAGGAGGTTTCTGCTACAGCTGTACCAAGCGTAACCGACGGCATTAGCCAGATTGCCAGTGACATCAAGACCAAGAAAGTAATCTACAATCTTCAGGGACAGCGCATTTCTGCTCCAAAACAGGGAGTTTACATCATCAACGGCAAAAAAGTAGTCTTGAAATAACAAATACTTATCATAGTAATCATCAGAAAGGCATTCACCAGCATCGTGAATGCCTTTTTTTAGATAATTTTCCACGATTTTTTCGTATCTTTCATTTATAATGTGTAACTTTGTATCCAATATATTTAAAGCAAAAGAACAATGGCAAAGAACAATAAGCAGACAGTTGGTCAAGATGGTGTCAGCAAAATGGTCACCCTTGGTTCTAAGAAATTCATCGCACAACAACTGAACTACGCCCGCACATCAGCTGTTATGCATGCGCACATCAGGTGATGTGCAATCGCACAACAGCTGTTGTGCGATTGCAGAAGGTATCTCTTCCAGCAACTTATCCTATCTTTTCCAACAACTTATCCTATATATCCCAAGGACTTATGTAATATTTTTCAGGCACCTCTCCCGTATATTCCAACGTCTTCACCTATATCGTTGCACTTCCTCAAGCGTTTCTGTCGGTTTACCATCGTTGATTCTTCCATCATCTATGATTTTTAGTTAATTTTCCACGATTTCTTCGTATCTTTCATTTATAATGTGTAACTTTGCACCGGAAATTTAAACGTTTAAAGATAAAATGGCATTAAAATGTGGTATTGTAGGCCTCCCAAACGTGGGTAAGTCTACACTGTTCAACTGTCTGTCTAGTGCAAAGGCACAGGCAGCTAACTTCCCTTTCTGTACTATCGAACCAAACTTGGGCGTCATCACCGTACCAGATGAGCGACTCAACAAGTTGGCAGAGATTGTTCACCCAGGACGCATCGTCCCAGCTACTTGCGAAATCGTGGATATCGCAGGTCTCGTAAAGGGTGCCAGCAAGGGCGAAGGTCTTGGTAATAAATTCTTGGGAAATATCCGTGAGTGCGATGCTATCATCCACGTAATCCGCTGTTTCGACGATGACAACATCGTTCGCGAGGGTGGCGCTAAGGTTGATCCTTTGGAGGATAAGAGCGTCATCGATACAGAGTTGCAGCTCAAGGACCTGGAAACTATCGAATCTCAGCTCACTAAGCAGAAGAAGACTGCTGCAGCAGGCAACAAGGATGCTAAGACGATGGTTACCGTTCTGGAGGCTTACAAGGCCGAACTGGAGCAGGGAAAGAACGCTCGTGGCGTTACTTTCGAAAGCAAGGAAGAGCAGAAGGTGGCTCACGACCTCTTCCTCCTCACTACCAAGCCTGTGCTCTACGTAGCCAATGTTGACGAGGCTTCTGCCAAGACCGGCAACGAGTATAGCAAGAAGGTAGAGGAAATCGCCAAGGAAGAAGGTGCTGAGTGTATGGTCATCGCTGCCAAGACAGAGGAAGACATCGCATCGCTCGAAACCTACGAGGACAAACTGATGTTCCTCGAAGAACTCGGACTGGAAGAGAGCGGCGTAAACCGACTCATCAAGAAGGCATATGCCCTGCTGAACCTCGAAACATTCATCACCGCTGGTGAGATGGAGGTAAAGGCATGGACCTATCACAAGGGCTGGAAGGCTCCTCAGTGTGCCGGCGTCATCCATACCGACTTCGAGAAGGGATTCATCCGTGCAGAGGTTATCAAGTATGATGACTATATCAAGTATGGCTCTGAGGCTGCAGTACGCGAAGCTGGTAAGCTCGGCATCGAGGGCAAGGAGTACGTCGTACAGGATGGTGACATCATGCACTTCCGCTTCAATGTATAATCCTATTCTTCTACGGTTATGATAGCAAATCTGCTTAACTATATCGTATGGGACCCAGATCCTATTCTGGCTCATCTGGGTCCTATGACCATCCGCTACTACTCCACCTGCTGGATGATTGGTCTGCTGCTGGGCTATCTGCTCATGAGCAAACTTTACAAGCAGCAGGGGCTTTCAGATGAGAAGTTCTCCCCACTGTTTCTCTACATCTTCTTAGGTGTACTGATAGGTGGCCGTTTGGGACATTGCATCTTCTATCAGCCGGAATATTTCCTCACCCAGTGGGATCACTTCATCGAGATGCTGATACCTATCCACCACATGCCAGACGGCAGCTGGAAGTTTACGGGTTATGAGGGACTGGCGAGCCACGGAGGCGTATTCGGCATGTTCGTCGGCATCTGGCTCTATTGCCGCAACATGAAGGTGAGCGGCTGGGTAGTGCTCGATAATATGGGTATCTGCTCAGGCATTACAGCCACCTTTATCCGTTTGGGCAATCTGATGAATTCAGAGATTATCGGCAAGGTAACCGATGTGCCTTGGGCATTTATCTTCGTTCGCGAAGACCAGTATCCACGCCATCCGGGTCAGCTCTACGAGGCTTTGGCATACTTCTGCTTTTTCCTCCTCATCCTCTTCATCTACAAGAAGAGAGGACCTAAGAGCGTAGGCACCGGTTTCTATTTCGGTCTTTGCCTTACTCTCATCTTCACCTTCCGTTTCTTCATCGAATATACCAAGGAGATTCAGGTAGCATTCGAGGCAGGTCTGCCTATGGATATGGGACAGATATTGAGCATTCCGCTCATCATCGCCGGTGTATGGAGCATCGTTTCCAGCACAAAGAGAGCGAAAGAAAAGAACGTAGCGGCAAAATAATATTAGACGACTTATTTTCAGATTATAAAAATCCCTCCTCGTGCAACAGCATCTGCTGCCACGGGGAGGGATTTATATTTTTATCTTCCCAGTAGAATCTTCTTGATGTCATTGAGCTTGTTCAATGCCTCTACCGGAGTGAGATTGTTCACATCCAGCCCGAGTATTTCATCACGTATCTGCGTCAGTACAGGATCATCGAGCTGGAAGAAACTGAGCTGCACACCATCCTTAGGTTCATCGATGTGCTGTACGTTCGGTTTACCGGCACCGCCAACCCCGGCATTGTCATCCTCCAACTGTTTGAGAATCACATTGGCACGGTTCACGATGCTGCGAGGCATACCGGCAATCTCTGCCACATGGATACCGAAAGAGTGCTCACTGCCTCCCGGTTCCAGTTTACGCAGGAAGATTACCTTTCCGTCCACCTCTCTCACACTCACATTGAAGTTCTTGATGCGAGGGAAGTTCTTCTCCATCTCGTTGAGCTCATGATAGTGGGTAGCAAAGAGCGTACGTGCCTGCGCCTTCTTATGTTCGTGCAGATATTCCACGATAGCCCAGGCAATGGAAATACCATCGTAGGTAGAAGTACCTCTTCCCAGCTCATCAAAGAGCACCAGCGAGCGCGGAGAAACGTTGTTCAGGATGTTTGCAGCCTCGGTCATCTCTACCATGAAGGTCGATTCGCCGAGCGATATATTGTCGCTTGCACCTACACGTGTGAAGATTTTATCCACCAGTCCAACTCGGGCGCTCTCTGCGGGCACAAAACAGCCTACCTGTGCCAGCAGCACGATAAGGGCAGTCTGGCGCAGCAGAGCCGATTTACCAGCCATGTTAGGACCGGTAATCATCATGATTTGCTGTTTCTCGGTATCGAGCAGCACATCGTTAGGTACATAGCGTTCGCCCAGCGGCAGTTGGGTTTCAATCACCGGATGCCTGCCCTGCTTGATGTCGAGCACCTCAGAATCATCGACGATAGGGCGCACGTAGCGGTTCTCGTCAGATGTCTTTGCAAATGACAAAAGACAGTCCATACGGGCGATGAGGTTGGCATTGATCTGTATCTGCGGAATATACTCCTGCATGGCAGCTATCAGTTCGTTGAAGAGCTGTGCTTCCAATACTAGAATCTTCTCATCAGCACCGAGAATCTTTTCCTCATATTCCTTCAGTTCCTGGGTGATATAACGCTCTGCCTGAGCCAGCGTCTGCTTGCGTATCCACTCCTCAGGCACCTTGTCCTTAAAGGTATTTCTCACCTCCAGATAGTATCCGAAAACATTATTGTAACCTACCTTCAGACTCGAAATTCCTGTCTTTTCTATCTCCCTTTCCTGTATCTTGAGCAGATAATCCTTGCCGTGGCGGCTGATGGCACGAAGGTCGTCAAGTTCGGCATTGAATCCGTCGGCTATCACGTCACCCTTATTGACCAGCTGTGGCGGATCGGGCTGTATTTCCCTGGCGATGCGGTCTTTCAGGGTCTCGCATACGTTCAGCTGCTCGCCTACCCGCTTCAGAGCCTCATTCGTAGCATGCTGACATGCCACCTTGATAGGCTTGATGGCTTCGAGTGCATTCTTCAGCTGAACCACTTCGCGAGGCGAAACTCTACCCACGGCTACTTTGGAAATGATACGCTCCAGGTCGCTGATGCGATGCAGCTGGTCATCGAGAAGCTGACGGAATTCCGGTTCCTTGAAGAAATATTCCACGATGTCGAGGCGCTCGTTGATAGGTTTGACATCTTTCAACGGGAAGACCAGCCAGCGTCTGAGCATACGTCCGCCCATCGCCGTTACCGTACGGTCGATGACATTCAGAAGAGAAGAACCGTCTTCCTGCATAGGGGCAACCAGCTCCAGACTGCGGATGGTAAATCTATCCATACGTACGAACTTATCTTCTTCGATACGTGAAAGGGCGGTGATATGATTAATCTGTGTATGCTGGGTAATCTCGAGATACTGCATGATGGCACCACTGGCTATCACGCCGTTCTTGAGATGCTCTACACCGAAACCTTTCAGAGATTTTGTCTTGAAATGTCCCAGGAGTTTCTGCAGGGCTGTCTGTTCAGTGAAAACCCAATCATCCAGTTCGAAGGTACAGTATTTGCTGCCGAAATATTTCTCGAAGTCATTCTTTCGGGCGCGGTCGTAGAGCACCTCTTTCGGCATGAAGTTGCCCATCAGTTTTTCTACATAGTCGTAGGTTCCCTCGCCGGTAAGAAACTCTCCGGTCGAGATATCCAGAAAGCTCACACCGCAGGCGGTCTTGCCGAAGTGTACGGCTGCCAGGAAGTTGTTCTCCTTGTAGTTCAGCACGTTATCTCCCATCGCCACACCCGGTGTAACGAGTTCGGTAATACCTCGCTTCACCATCTTGTCCATCTGGCTCAGTCCCTTCTTACCTTTTATTTCGAGTCGTTTCTTCTTCGGGTCTTCCAGCTGGTCGCATACCGCTACGCGCTTACCCGCCCTGATGAGTTTAGGCAGATAGGTATCCAGGGCATGATGAGGGAATCCTGCCATCTCGGTCGTGCCCGTAGAACCGCCATTGTTACGTCGTGTCAGCGTAATGCCGAGTATACGGGATGCCTCCACCGCATCTTCGCAGTAAGTTTCGTAGAAGTCACCGCAACGGAAGAGCAACAGCGCTTCGGGATGTTTCGATTTCATCTCGAAAAACTGTCTCATCATCGGTGTAAGACCTTTATTATCGTTTGCCATTATTTTTTTTCTCCTTATATTATTTCTTTTAATTTACATAGTTTCTATCTACAATACTCCTCCTTAAACCACAGCCGGTATATCGGGTCAACAAAGCCAAAAGCATCGTTTTGCTTTTCGATAATATCTTTGTTCTGTAGAGTTTTCCTGTTCTTGACAATCGTATTTGGATTACCAAGATTATAGATTTGTTTCACGGCTTGCGAGGAGAAATGCTGTTCGCCATTGGCTATAGCCTTAAGCATCTCTATCTGGGTAGAACTGAGATTCTCCGTATCATTCTGAAACATCGGGGTATTGATGTTGAGTACCTGTTTCAATCCCAGATGATATATATCTTCCGTCACTTCCGAAACCGTGAAACTCCAGATAAAATAGCACAACTGCTGGAGATACCAGGAATGGCAGGCCACGGCATAACAGATCCGCTCGGCCATCTCTGCAGAGATTGACTTTCCTGTCTTCTCAAAAGATGACAGAATGAATGGAATCCAATGCTCCTTAGCTATCTTCTGCATAAAAATCACTTGTCCAAAGCGATAAAAAGGACTATTGGAATTGTTGAAGATATTGAGCATCATGTTTCGCTTGCTGCCGTAGAGACAGTAAGAGGTAAGCTGCTGTTGCTGCCATACCGAACGCATCTTTCCCTCCATATCCTTATACTCAGGAAGATTAGCCAACTGCTGGAACTCGTCGATGCAGACGATAATCCTGATGCCCTTTTCCTTTGCCAGCAACTCAGGCAGTTGGAGAATCGCCATCTTATCACGCTCCTGTGGCACAAACTTCAGGTCGAAAGCCATGAAGTCGGTCACCTGGTCGTTGATTACAACCTGCGGTATCACACCTGTCAGGAATTTCTTTGCATCCTCTATCCATCGTTCCATTTTAGAGGAAGCACAAGCTATAACCTGACTGGCAAAAGTGCGATAAAATTCAGATTCAGAGCCGATGCTGAAGGCATCAATATAACAGATTCTTACGTTATTATCTTCATCAGCCAATTCGCTCATCGCCCTTTTCACTAGTGATGATTTACCCCATCGGCGTGGTGAAATCAGCATCACGTTGATATGGGAGGACAGTAATTGCTTCAGCAAAGCCCTGTCTTCCTGTCTGTCGATAAAATTCTCATTGGTAGCTAATGTACCAAATTGAAATGGTGATAGATATTTTGCCATATTCCCAGTAATTTGGTACAAAGTTACGAAATATTACCCTAAGGTAAGTTACCCTAAGGTAATATTTAGAGTTTTTTAAATGAATATATGCTGCATTACCATAATAAAACCGTACTTTTGTACTCATGAAAAAGAAACAATTATACATAGGGATTCTGTCGGTTGCTTGCTGCGCTCTCGTAGCAATAGGCATCACCTTGCACCTGCTCTACCCCAAGGAACAGATAAAGAACCTGGTGAAAACCCCACCGGTTCTCCGGCTCAAGCCACAGCCTGCAGATACACTGAAGAAGAAACCTGTGAAGAAGATGGATTTCAATATCTCCGGAACTTTAAGAGATAAGGAAGGAAAGGGAGTGGCTGGCGTCATCGTGAGCGATGGATTCAACTGTGTAAAAACCGATGCACAGGGCAGATATAAGATGAAGCGAGACAGTCTGGCAAGATTCATATACTATTCTGTTCCAGCCGATTGCGAGGTTCCTACCCATTCTAAAACCGATCGCACGGCTTTCTTCTACCAGAAGGTATCCAAGGGGAAGAAAACCTATAACTTCACCCTCACCCGACTGCCGGGCGGCAAGGAGATTCACTATAAGATGATTGTCATCGGCGACCCGCAGGTTACCAATGCCTACAGCCCTTACTATACTTCACCGGATGATAATCCCATCAAGAAGAGCGATGTAGAAAGATTCACTACCCAGACGATGGCGGATATCAGACAAACCATCCAGAGTCTTCCAGCCGGAACTCCTGTATATGGACTCAGCATGGGCGATGATGTACAGTATTATGGCGGTTACAACGCCAAACTGGAGCGTCAGATACGCCGGGCATTGGGCTCTTCAGAGATGCGTCTCTTCTCCGTCATCGGCAATCACGACCAGGATGGCAAGGCGCTCTACCGCAGGAAATGGGAGGAGAATTTCGGTCCTACCGATTTTTCCTTCAACCGTGGCGATGTGCATTATGTCTGCATCAACAACTGCTTCTTCCATCGCGGCATGTCTTATTATTCTCCTGGAGAATTACGTGAGCGCCAGGTGAAGTGGCTGAAGCAGGATCTCGCCCTCACGCCAAAGGATATGAAGGTGGTACTCTGTTATCATATCCCGTTCACCTTCGGTAATGCGCCTTTCAGCAAGGCGAAGCCGCTGACCAATGCCCATGAGGAGGGACACTATTCTTCTTCTCGTCTCTCGCTCCTGCTTTCTTTGCTGAAACAGTTTAAGGGCGGTTACGAACTCTTCTGCGGACATACTCATTTTGCCTGCAACCACGAAATCAACTATGAGGGAGAGGATGTGATGGAGCATTGTCATGCTGCCGCCTGTGGCAATATATGGCAGTCGAATATCAACATCTGCGGAACACCGAACGGATATTATGTCTATAGTTTTGTAGGTACCAGTATCAGCAACTGCTATTACAAGGGAACTTTCTGGGATAAGAGCAAGCAGATGACCTTGTTCCGTGCGCAGACCGATTTCAACGGCGAGAAATACTCTAGGGATTGGCAGTTGGCAAACAACAGGAATATCCTGGTAGCCAATGTCTTCAATGCTACCAGTCATTGGCGTGTTGTAGCCATAGAGGATGGCAAAGAATATCTGATGGGGCGCCTCAGCGGAAAGGGGCAGGATGCCTTTGCCGCCGGCTATCATCATAAATACAGCGAGAGTGTATCCTATCGTTTCGTGAGCAAGGGGAATGGTTATCTCATCATGAACCACCTATATTATTATACTCCTAGGAATCCGAATGCCAGAATCATCATCAAGGCATCCGATCCTTACGGAAATACCTATACGGCATCAAGTGATGAGGTAACGACAGAGCCTTTCGCCAACTTTGCCCATTATTACGAAAAAGAGTATAAGGAATATAAGAATAAGAAAGACAAGATGTTGCGGGATTCTATATCTGGCAGACAGAAAGATTCACTTGCTGCAAAGAAGAAAGGTAATTAAGGCACGAAATGTTGTAATTTAGGCACGGGGATCCAGAATTTATAAATTAGGCACGGATTACACGGATTACACAGATTTATGGCGCTAACGCCAATAAGCCATATTTATACTATGGTAGAAAATCCGTGTAATCCGTGTATTCCGTGCCTAAAAATTTATTTGTTCAGTTTCCAAGTAACACCATCTTTGGTGTCCTTTACCTCGAAGCCGGCTTCAGCCAGGGCATCGCGAATCTGGTCGCTGGTAGCCCAATCCTTATCAGCCTTAGCCTTGGCACGCAGGTTGAGAACCATATCTACGACCTTGCCATAAGCCTCTTCACGAGCATCATTGTTGGCTCCCTTCTCACTCTTCAGACCGAGCAGGTCGAAAGTGAAGAGATGCATGGTGTCTGAAAGCTCCTTCAGGTCTTCAGCAGAGATGTTTGCCTTGTGGTCGAGGGCTGTGTTGATTACGTGGCAAGCCTCGAAGAGATAGCTGATGACAAGCTGAGTCTGGAAGTCATCGTTCATCGCATCGTAGCAGCGCTGGCGCAATTCGCTAACGAACTTCTTCACCTGCTCATCGCTCTGCTTAGCCACAGGCACACGCTCCAGGTCGTTCAAACCATTCATCAGGCGCTCCAATCCCTTCTGGCTAGCCTTCAAGGCATCGTTAGAGAAGTCTACGGTGCTGCGGTAGTGAGCAGAGAGGATGAAGAAACGGATGGTCATTGGCGAATAAGCCTGTTCCAGACTGTCGTGATTGCCAGTGAAGAACTGCTCCAGGGTGATGAAGTTGCCAAGACTCTTACCCATCTTCTGACCGTTGATAGTAATCATATTGTTGTGCATCCAGTAACGAACCATCTGGTCGCCCTGAGAAGCTACAGCCTGCGCAATCTCGCACTCGTGGTGAGGGAAAATCAAATCCATGCCGCCACCATGAATATCGAAGTGGCTGCCCAAGTACTTGCGTCCCATCGCAGTACACTCGCAGTGCCAGCCTGGGAATCCATCACTCCAAGGACTAGGCCAGCGCATGATGTGCTCAGGTGAAGCCTTCTTCCAGAGGGCGAAGTCAGCCTGGTTCTTCTTCTCGCCGATACCAGCCAGCTCGCGGCTCTCGTTGATAACGTTCTCCAGGTTACGTCCGGAGAGGATACCGTACTTATGATCCTTGTTATACTTCTCGATGTCGAAGTAGATAGAGCCATTGCTCTCGTAGGCATAGCCATTGTCCAGAATTTCCTGAACCAGTTTCTCCTGTTCGATGATATGGCCTGTGGCATGAGGCTCAATGCTAGGAGGAAGTACGTTCAGCGCCTCCATGGCATCGTGGTAGCGGTTAGTGTAGTACTGCGCAATCTCCATTGGCTCCAACTGCTCCAGGCGAGCCTTCTTCTCAATCTTGTCATCGCCCTCATCTGCATCGTGCTCCAGGTGGCCCACATCGGTAATGTTTCTAACGTAGCGAACCTTATAGCCCAGGTGCTTGAGATAGCGGAAGAGTATATCGAATGTGATGGCTGGTCGTGCATGACCGAGATGCGGATCGCCATACACGGTAGGGCCACAAACATACATGCCCACGTTAGGAGCGTGGAGCGGAGTGAATCTCTCTTTCGTACGAGTGAGAGTGTTGTAAATCAGTAATTTCTGTTCCATCTTGTATGAACCTTTCTTTTATATTATTTATATTTGTCTGCAAAGTTAACTCATTTTTCTGATATATCCGACAAATCATTCGCAAAATGTTATTAAATTCCTCGAAAATATCAATGGAACAGATTTTCCATAGTCAATTCGCTCTGTATGATACTGCTATACTGATTTTTTGCCAAACCATAAGTGGTAAGCATAACCTGCTGGCAACTCTTGCGAGTCTTTGTCTCCTGTTCAAAGATCCATTGGCGATTTTGTAGCGTTTCGGCATATTGCTTATCTATTGTATAAGGCCGGGTAGAGAACTTGATTTCGCAGAGGTTTACGATATGGTCAGCTCTATCCAGCACCAGGTCTATCTGAGCTTTTTGCTCCTTGCCCTTGCTGAACCATCCCGAAGTAGATACAGCCATGCCACTGATTCCCATCGCCATCTTGATTTGCTCCACATGAGCCAGGCAAACCTGCTCAAAGGCATAACCTGCCCATGAGTTTATCTTTGGTGTGCCCAGATGATGCTGCCAAAACTGCTTGTCGTTGTTCTTGCCATCCTGCAGGAAATGAAAATAGAATAAGGTGTATGCATCAGTAAGTTGATACATCTCGTCGCGCTTCTTCTGTCCGAACGAGGTATAGCGGCGAATGAAGTCACTTTGTTCCAGTTCATCCAATACTCTAGTCGCACTCCCCGCATTTGGCAAGCCTGTGGCTTCCAGTATCTCATTGCGAGTCAATCCCTTGCTCTTTGCAGCCATGGCTTTTACTATCAGTAAGTGGTTGTCTGCATTGCGGAACATGGCTTGATACAGATTCTCGTATTCTCGATGGAGTTGACCATCGGGATGAAACAATAACTCATCGATGTTCTGCGCCAAGCTCTTGGTTGATTCCAGCATGCTGAGATAATAAGGCACACCGCCAAACACCATGTAGCTTATTACTTGGTCGTAATGGTTCATGGCAATCTTTTTATCCTTATAAAACTCTTCGCACTCTCGGAGGGTAAAAGGATGCAAATGAATGCGACGATTCACTCGACCATATAATCCACCATGATTGTTGAAAACCTTGTTGATAATCCACGAAGTGGCTGAGCTACAGCAAACTAGCAAAATATCCGTTCGTGCCGAAGCCCAACTGTTCCAAAACCATTCCAAGGCGGTAAGAAAAGAGCCGTCCACTCCATTCATCCATGATAATTCATCAAGGAACACCACTTTCTTCTGCTCCTTGGATGCTTCCAGTATCTTGATGAGCGCATCGAATGCCTCTAGCCAGGTCTTTGGCAGAGCAAGGGGTGCATCAGAATATTTGCAAAGCGCATGGTAGAAATACATGAGCTGTACATCCTTGTTTTCCTGGTTGACACCTGTGGCATAAAATGCCAACTTGTCGTCAAAGGCCTCTCTTACAAGAAAAGTCTTGCCTACGCGACGGCGACCATATACGACAACAAACAGCGATTCCTCTACTTTGTATGCCTCTTCGAGCTGTTGTAGCTCACGTTTCCTTCCTATTATCTTTGTCATATATTATATAGTGAATGGGTTAAACAACCTGCTTGTTTTGGCTGCAAATATACAAAAAATACCACTTAAAGCCAAACGAATTGGTAAGAAAGTGGCTCTAAGTGGTAATTTTAACATACTTAAAGCCAAAAAGGTATTGCAAGAGTACAACTTTTATTCAAAAGTAGAGCCATTTAAGATGATATTTTTTAGGTAGGCTTACACTTTTAGGCAAGAATGTTTGGAGATAAAAAATAAAAGGTGTATATTTGCAGCGTGATTACTATTTAAAAAGAGGAGGTAAATATGGATAGATTTCAAATTATACGTATAATTCATGACTATATGTCTAGGAAGCCTGTGTTGAAGGCATGGATCTTTGGGTCTTTTGCTCGTGGTGAAGAAAAGGCTCAGAGCGATATAGATATTCTCTTTGTCCCCGATTTTGAGCATGGCTCGTTTACTTTGCTTACTCATGGAGGAATGTATGAGGATTTGAAGCAACTGCTAGGTCGTGAAGTTGACTTGGTAGTTGATGGCTCTTTGCGTCCGTATGCTCAGGAGAGTGTGGAACGAGATAAAATCTTGGTATATGAGAGAGCTAGTTAGGGATAAAGGAAGATTGGAAGACATTGTGGAGTATTCTTCCAACGTACTCAAAATCATTGATGGGATAGATTTTGAGGAGTTTTCCTCAAATATTTTAGTCTATTTTGCAACGATGAAAAATGTAGAGATAGTAGGCGAGGCTGCTTATATGCTGACCAAGGAATTCAAGGCAAGTCACCCAGAGATTCCTTGGAAACAGGTGGAAGGTATGCGCCATGTTTTGGTGCATGGTTATTCGCAGGTGTTGCCTCGTATTCTTTGGGCAACAGCAAAGGAGAATATTCCCGAAATCAAGGCTCAAGTGGAGAAATACCTGAACGAGATAGATTGGGAACATTATTGTGGGGAATGATGAACTTGTTCTTCTATACTCTTGGGGCCTTAATCGCAACAAGGGCATTTGCAGATTATGTCGGCAAATGCCCTTGTTGGCTTATATTGCAAATTCTTTATTCAACCATTTCCGCATACCTTTTGAACAGTTCAGCTACACACTCGCTCTCCGCCATCTTGGTGGAGAAGCCGTAGGCTGCCATCACGGCTCGGTCATTCTGGCGATGGGCTTGTAAAAGCTCCTTCGGCATGAGCGTAGGGTCGTAGAGGTCGGCGAGCGAGGAGTCGGGGTATAGGGCGCGGGCATCGAGTATCGCCTGGGCACTCTGCTCTATCTTTGCCTTTTGCTCGGCAGTGGGCGTAGGCCAAGGGAAGTTGTTATACACCACGTCCTTGCTGTAGCGATAGTCGCTCTTCAGGCGACCGCACACCGCTCGCATCCATGCCATGTGGACGTTCGACTCCAAGATGCCGAAGTGGTAGAGAGTGGCGGAAGGGATGAGAAGCACAAGATTACTGGCAAAGGTTCCCTTCGGGATGAATCCCATGGGCACATACTTGCGCTTTTCGGAAGAAACCGATGGAACAATGATGGAATCACCGTCTGGCATGTTTTCCACATGGAATCGAGTTGGCGTATCTGCCAACTTTCGTGTGCCAGCACTTGTGCTTGCCAATCGCACATTTCTTACATTTTCCACTTGTTTATAGCAAAGAGGCATTTCTTTGATTTCCTTTGGTGAACTGTCACCAAGCCACAGGCAATATCGAGGCTTTTGATGGATAAACTCTACCGAGCCAAACCAAGGATGGAACAATGCCGCCGACTTTGGTTCACGCTTGATGAACTCTTCCATCTCCTCTTTCTCAAAGAGATAGTTGCCACCGTCTATAGGTTTATTGCCGATGCCTATTTTCGGAACATTGCATAGTGATTTGCTTCTACTATATATAAAGGTATCTGGAGCCTCTATCAGATAGGCATTGATATGACTTACCTCTTTCCTCTGTCCATTCTCAAACAGGTATTTCTTCTTACGCTCTACATACGAGAATCCTACTACCACCACATGAACATGGGCTTTGAGCGAAGCCTCGCTGTCCCAACGGAAGGTGCGGTGAGCGAAGTTGATGTGGATCCCCTCGGCAAAGAGTGGTTGCCAAAGATTTGCCACCTGTTCACCTTGCGAGATGGAATTGGTAGATACAAGGGCGGCTTCCACATGGGTATCTTTCATGTAATCAGCGGCACGCTTGTACCAAGCTCCCACATAGTCAATGTTGCCTACGTTCTTCCATTTCTCACCAAAGATGGCTATCATGTCTGCCTTTTGGCTTTCGTTCATCAGTCGTGCTCCCACAAACGGCGGATTGCCGATGATGTAATCCAACTCATCTTTCGGACATACCTCCTCCCAGGCAATTCTCAATGAGTTGCCCTCTGTGATGTTGGCGTAGCTCTTCAGCGGCAGGAAGTCGATGTCGTGGTGGATAATCTTCTCCGTCTCCGCCATCATCTGCGCCTCGCTTATCCACAATGCCGTGGTGGCTACGGTGACGGCGAAGTCGTTGATTTCTATGCCGTAGAATTGGTGGATGCTCACCTTGATGGGGTTCTCGAAGGCGTTGAGCTGCTCCACGCTGTATATCTGCTTGATAATCTCGTTCTCCAGTCTTCTGAGCGAAAGGTAAGTCTCCGTGAGGAAGTTACCCGAACCGCACGCCGGGTCGAAGAAGCGAAGTTGAGCCATCTGATCCTGCAACTCGTGCAGACGCAGCAAACGCTTCTTGATGTTGGTCTCCTCCTTACACAATTCGAATGCCGTTAGAAGACCGTTATAAAAGAGAGGGTCGATAACCTTGTGGATATTCTCTATCGAGGTATAATGCATACCGCCCGAACGACGAGTCTCGGGGTTGAGGGTGCTTTCGAACACACCACCGAAGATAGTGGGTGAAATCTCGCTCCAGTCGAAGTCGAGGGAGGCGTGCTGTAGGAGCGTCTCACGTAGTTCGTCTGTAAACTGTGGTATGTCTATATCCTCAGCAAAGAGACCTCCATTGGTATAAGGAAAGGCGGCAAGTGTTGCATTGAGATACTTGCTTCGCTTGTCGGCAGGCGTGTTGAGTACCTCGAAAAGCTGCACCAAGCCCATTCGCATGAAGCCAGCGTCGAACTGGGCGAGATAATCATGAAACATATCCCGTCTGCCGAAGATGCCCGCATCCTCAGCATAGAGACAGAACACCAGGCGCACACATAATATATTCAGGTATCTGAGCGACTGAGGGTCATCGGCATCATATTGCACGACAAAGGCATCGTAGAGCTTGCCCACTATCTCGCCCGCCTTCATCGACACCTCCATCTCCCGTTGCAGATGGATGCCCTGCTGTTCTACAAGAAACTGCAGGCGATAGTATTCCTTCTCCAAGTCCTTCAGTAGGATGCGTGAAGGCTCACCCTTCGGATTCTCCATATCATAGACGTCGAATTCGGCGAAGTTGCAGGTCACTATCCATCGAGGGCGCTGCGAATAAGGCAATGCGGCACTGTATCGCTGCGCCTGCTGGAAGGGGGTTAATAAAGAGCCGTCGCTCTGCTTGATGGCCTGTCTCAAATCCTTGCCCAGCGATTTCTGCTCTATCATCACGTGGGTGGAGGGAATCATACCGTCGATGAAGGAAGTATGGTCAAGCTGTGCCTGTTGCTCGAAGGTGATGAACACAGAAGGACTCTCCACCCCGAAAATCTCGGTGAGGAGTTCTATCCAGAACGTCTGGCTCTCGCCCTTCTCATATCCCCTGCCCTCCCATCGCTTGGCGAAGGCAGCGGCAGCTATGCGTTGTTGTTTCTCTGTTTTCATATTGTAAAGTGAAGAGTGAAAAATTGAAAATCGGCGTCCGAAGGGGAAGCCAACAGAAGAGAGAAGAATTCATTTATCTCTCTTGCGCCGTCTCTTTCTGACGACAAAGATACGGCGAATAGTTGAGAGTACCAAACTTTCGGCTATCTTTTTGCATAAAGTAAGCAGTTTCTGTATATCTATTCACTATTTG
>ERZ791891.412-NODE-412-length-21280-cov-19.654982_pt1 | contig 21280 bp, 15 predicted proteins | sample MGYA00510155_ERZ791891 | MGnify/ENA primary metagenome ERZ791891 (study PRJEB30046, sample SAMN00792061) | human gut metagenome | study: EMG produced TPA metagenomics assembly of the A metagenome-wide association study of gut microbiota in type 2... | reverse complement strand
ACCCAGGGCGATGCCCTGGGCTAGGAGCTTCTGCCCTTTCAGGGCGTGCTGCTTTTGGAGCTTTTGGGCTTTCAGGGCGTGCAGCTTCTGGAGCTTTTGGGCTTTCAGCCAGACCTCGGCTGCCATTATCTAGGCTTATGACACACCCTCATAAACTCGCTCTTATGGCGTTCTTGACTTCTTTTTCAATTCCAGTTTCGGAATCTTGACTTTCTGGCCGGCTTTCAGTTTGCCGGAACCATTGAGAGCCTCAACGTAACACTCCATGCCCGGACCGAAATAACGCTTACTGATGGCTTCTATGGTCTGACCTTCTCGGGCAGTAACCACCTCAGCTACACCCACAATGCGATAGGCACCCGTGCGGACACGAGCATCCTGATCGTATTTGGCAGATGCATGGGCGGCAGCTTTTTCGGCTTGCAGCTTCTTTGCCTCAGCAGCTTTTTTTGCCTCAGCAGCTTTCTTAGCCTCTGCCAACTTCTTGGCATCAGCCCGCTTATTCAATTCAGCCTGCTTCTTAGCCTCAGCATCTTTCTGCTGCTTAGCGGCAAGAAGAGAATCCTTCTTATCAGCCTGCTTGCCATCAGCCTCAGCCATTTTCACGGCTTCGCTAGCCTGCGCCATTCTGATGCTATCTTCTATCGCCTTCTTTCTCATGATTTCTTCCTGCGAAAGAGGCGCCGGAGTTGGTTTAGCTGCCTTGTTGCCCTGATGGAAGTTGTCCAGTTGCAATGCGAGATGGTCGCGCTGCGCTGCCATCTTACCATAATTAAAGGCAAACCAACCGATGCCGCCAATCAAGGCTACGATGATAAAGCAGGCAACTATTACCAGATAACGAGGAATCACTACACCCTTTTTGGTAGATTCAAAAGTATCGTAAGACTCTGAGTCTTCGGATGTTTCTGAATCGGATGCACAAGCTGATTCAACTACAGTTTCTGAATCTGGAGCTGATATTTGCTCAGGCTCAGGTGTTGGCTCAGGATCAAGGGTTGGCTCAGCCTCATCCTCATCCTTCATTTCCTTAACCGACTTTTCTACGATAGTTTCTGTTATGATTTCAGGAGAAGCATCATATTGAGGTTCAGATTCGCCTATTACAACGACCTTATCGCTCACAGATGGAGCTTCTGATTCATCCAGGAAATCAATCACATCTGAAGTTTCAGAAGTGTCTGATATTTCAGAATTATCTGAAGTTTTAGAAGTATCTGAAGTTTCAGAAGTGTCAGAGATTTCAGAAATACCAGTTGCTTCTGAAGTTTCCACTGATGTTTCAGAACCATCCAATGGTTCTGGAATCTCCTCAGCCTCATCCATCTGCTGATTCTCAGCCAGCTGTTCTTCTGCCTCAAACTTCCTGTCGATTTCATCAAACTCTACCCCGTCGTTCACCACCACCGTCTCAAACTGTGCAAACGGCTTGTTGATGATTTCCTTGAGAATCGTATCCGGGGTAAAGGAGATTTTATCTCTTCCCTCAATGACGATACGTTCGCCAGTGTTGACATCCACGCTCTCCCGATCCTTCACCGAAGTAACCTTGAAGGTTCCAAGCCATTTCATCTTTACCTGCTTGTCAGCCTGGAGCCCTTCATTGACTACATCAAACATCTTTCTGATGAACAACTCGGCATCCTGCTGACTGATACCCGTTTTCTCAGCCAGCTTCTGTGCCAAGACTGTCAAACTGTTCTTACTCATAAGCTTCTCCTCCATTCTTCAGCTTCTCCTTGACGGCAGCAACAGGACGAAAGCCGAGCACCAGTTTAGGCGGAACCAGCTGTCGCTTCCTGGTGGTAGGATTCACCACCACGCGCTCTAGGCGCTTCTTCACCTCGAACGTACCAAAGTTGGGGATGGAGACCATTTCCCCTTCCTCAAATTCAGCAATCATGGCGTCTATCACCTTGCGCACCATCTTCTGGGTGTCGTCTTGCGAATAACCCGTCTGCTGAGCCAGTTCTGCTATATAGTCCTTATTGTTCATCTTCTGATTCTTTAATTATAATTCTATCTCACTACTTCGCCATACAGGTCGAACTCCTCGCTGCTGGTCATCTTTACCTTGTAGAAACTGCCCACACGCAAGCGCTGGTCTGCCTTGATAAGCACCTCTGGGTCAACCTCTGGCGAACAGAACTCAGTTCTGCCGATATAGTAATCTCCTTCCTTGCGGTCGATAACCACCGGCATCGTGAGTCCCACCTTGCCTGCCTCAATCTCTGCACTGATGTCCTGTTGCAGAATCATCAGTTCGTCAAGACGGCGCTGCTTAACATCGGCAGGAACATCATCCTCGTAGTTCTTGGCACTGTAGGTTCCCTCCTCCTCAGAATAGGCGAAGGCACCCATGCGCTCGAAACGCTGTTCACGCACGAAATCGAGCAACTCGTGGAAATCCTCCTCGGTCTCGCCTGGGAAACCTACCATCAGCGTGGTGCGGATATGGATGCCCGGTACGCGGTTGCGGATGACGGTGAGCAGGTCGAGTGTCTCCTGCTTGGTTACGTGGCGATGCATGCGAGTGAGCATGTGGTCGCTGATGTGCTGTAGGGCGATGTCGAGATACTTGCATACGTTTGGCTTCTCGCGCATCACATCGAGCAGATCGAGCGGGAACTGGTTTGGATAAGCGTAATGCAGACGAATCCACTTAACGCCAGGGATGTCGGCCATCTCGCTGATGAGTTCAGTGATATGATGCTTGCCATCGATATCCATGCCGTAGTAGGTAAGTTCCTGAGCGATGATTTGGAACTCCTTCACGCCGTCGGCTACCAGTTCGCGCACCTCGTTGAGGATATCTTCCTTAGGACGGGAAACGTGCTTGCCCGTGATGAGCGGAATGGCGCAATAGGCGCAGCGGCGGTCGCAGCCCTCTGAAATCTTGATGTATGCATAGTGGTGAGGGGTGGTAAGATGGCGGCGCTCGTTGCAGGCAGGCACTTCGGCCTTACCCAGCTCCTTGAGCAGTTCCTTGTAGTTGAACTTGCCGTAGAACTTATCCACCTCAGGCATCTCAGCCTCCAATTCCTTCTGATAACGCTGCGAGAGGCAGCCCATCACATAGAGTTTGTTCAGGCGTCCCTCTTCCTTAGCCTGGATAAATTCGAGGATGGTGTCGATGCTTTCCTGCTTGGCATCCTCGATGAAGCCGCATGTGTTGATGACGGCTATCTCGCCCTGAGGGCGCTTTGAATCGTGTACACAATGGTAGCCGTTCGCCTCAAACTGCTTCATCAACAGCTCGCTGTCGACCAGGTTTTTGGAACAGCCCAAAGTTATGATATCTATCTGGTTCTTTTTCATTCACCTATACCTTATTATATATACTAATCTGATTCCCGTTTCTTTTCACATAAATTGCATCCGAAATCTACTTTGATTTCTTGAACAGGGAATCCACGAATTCCTTCTTGTTGAAGAGCTGCATGTCTTCCATGCCCTCACCCAATCCGATGTACTTCACCGGCACCTTGAGCTGGTCGGAGATTCCGATGACCACGCCGCCCTTGGCTGTGCCGTCGAGCTTGGTGATGGCAAGAGAAGTGATATTGGTAACGGCAGCAAACTGCTTGGCCTGCTCGAAGGCGTTCTGACCCGTACTGCCATCCAATACGAGCATCACCTCGTCTGGTGCCTCAGGCATCACCTTCTTCATCACCTCCTTAATCTTCTTCAGCTCGTTCATCAGGTTCACCTTGTTATGCAATCTTCCTGCAGTATCGATGAGCACCACGTCGGCACCATTTGCCTTGGCACTCTGCAGGGTGTCGAAAGCCACGCTTGCAGGGTCGGAACCCATCTGCTGCTTCACCACCGGTACACCCACGCGGTCGCTCCAGATGGAAATCTGCTCCACGGCTGCGGCACGGAAGGTATCGGCTGCACCCAGGTAAACCTTCTTGCCAGCCTTCTTAAACTGGTAGGCAAGCTTACCGATGGTAGTAGTCTTGCCTACTCCATTAACACCCACCACCAGGATAACGTATGGCTTGTGGTCGGAAGGCAAGTCCCAATTCTCATTGTCATCGCTATGGTTCTCTTCCAGGAGACTGGCGATTTCCTCTCTTAAGATTCTGTCGAGCTCTGAGGTAGAAACATACTTGTCGCGAGCCACGCGCTCCTCGATGCGATGAATGATCTTCACCGTAGTCTCTACGCCCACATCCGATGTGATGAGCACCTCTTCGAGGTCGTCGAGCACATCGTCATCTACGGTTGACTTACCAGCCACCGCACGAGCTAATTTGCTAAACACACTCTCCTTGGTTTTTTCAAGTCCTTTATCGAGAGTTTCTTTCTTTTTGTTGCTGAATAATCCGAATAATCCCATAATTATAGCTATATTTTTTGCAAAGATACAAAAAAAAACGAAAGCATCGGTACATTTTTTGGAAAAAACACCAAAAAAAGCACCGATGCATGCTATTTATTCCTTAATTGACTATTTTTACAGGCTATTATTGAGTGCCATTAAGGCAAGAACAGCCTCATTATATTCGTTGACCACCTCAGCCTGCTTCAACCGCATATCTATCGCCTCCTGCAAGGCGCTGGCGTATTCCACATAACTGATTTCACCATTCTCATACTCCAGGATGCTGAGACGTTCTATGTCCTTCGCCTTCGCCATATTCTCGCCGCTGTAATATTCCATTCGCTTGATGGCATTCTGCAGGCGGTTATATCCCTGTTTGTAATCCCGCTCCTTTTCGCGCTGCTCCTGCTGCATCGCCAACAGAGCCACCTCGCGGTCTTTCTGCGCAGCCTTCACCTTCGCCTTGGTTGCGCCATAGAAGAGCGGAACCCCCACGGTTACTTCGAAACCGAAGAAATTGCCTTCGGTGAAGCGCTGGCGATTGATGTGATAGGGATCCCAGCTATCGATGAGAAGCTGCGAGCGCAAAGCCAGAGAGAGCGATGGCGCATAGCCCGTCTTGGCACACTTCACCTCTTGGTCGAGCGCCGAGATGAGGTCTTTCTGATATTGCGCATCGGCAGTCTGCTGATAGTTGAAGGCTGCATTCATGGGCGAACTCTGCGAGATGACAAGGTTGTCGGCGGCAGGCACCACAGGCGTAGTGGTGTTGAGCAGCGCCATCAGGGCTGTCTGCAGATTCTCTGCCTCGTTCTTCACCTTCGTCATCTCCAGGCGGTTGTCGTTTCTCATGCGATCGGCAGAGAGGAACTCCAGCTGTCTCGCCTCGCCCGCCTTGTATCTCTTCCCGGCTACATCGCAATAGCGCTGGATGACGGAATCCTGCTGCTGCAGAATCTGAAGGCGATGGGTCTGGTAGAGCATCGCATAGTAGGCACTGGCGATTTCGAGTCTGAGCTGCTGGGAGGTGACGTTCAACCGGCTTTTCTCTGCCTGGGTCTCTGCCTTCAACTGATTGCGACGGGCTGTATAGACCGTAGGAAACTCTATGCTCTGCGAGAAGGTGAGTCCATTATCGGTATCACCGCTGGAAGCCGGGTTCTGCGAGAAGGCGATTTCCGTCTTGTCCAGATCCCATGCTGTTCCCTGCATTACCTGAGCCTTTTCTACGGCTTTTCTGCCGGATTGCAAGGCGAGGTTCTGCCTATCAGCCAGTTGGAAACACTGCTGCAAGGTCATCTTCTTGCCGGGGATGCTTGCATCAAAGCGTGATGCATCCGAGGCAGAAAGATGTGCTTCTTCCTTCTTTACTGAAAGATGTGCATCCGTCGCCAAAGGCATCAGCAGCATCCAGGATGCAAGCCATATATGATTCTTCTTAAAAAACTTCTTCATATTATTCAATTCTAATGCTTGATATTCAAACAAGTTCAGTATCTGAAAATTCTAACGCTTGGTAAATGTCTTGTAGATGGCAGGGAGCACCAGCAGAGTGAGCAGGGTACTCGTGATGAGTCCGCCAATCACCACCGTGGCAAGTGGTCGCTGCACCTCGGCACCATCGCCCTGCGAGAGCGCCATCGGGAGGAATCCCATGGAAGCCACCAGAGCCGTCATCAGGACAGGACGCAGACGGAGCATGCAGCTATCGATGATGCGACGATGAATCATCTCACCCGCACTGGTTCCCGCAGCTTGCGGCAACCGGAGCTGTTCCTTCTGCATCTGGTTCATCTGACCGATGAGCACGATGCCGTTGAGCACCGCCACACCGAAGAGGGCGATGAAGCCCACACCTGCCGAAATACTGAAAGGCATTCCGCGGAGCCACAAAGCCCAGACACCCCCTATCGCAGCCAGAGGAATAGCCGAGAACACGAAGAGCGACTCTTTTACATTCTTCACCGTGGCATAGAGCAGCAGCAGGATGATGACCAGCGCTATCGGAATCACCACCATCAGTCGGCGGCTGGCACTCTGCAGATTCTCAAACTCACCACCATAATTATAATAGTAGCCTTCAGGGAGTTTCAGCTTTTCGTCGAGAATCTCCTGGATATCCTCCACCGTGCTTTGCACATCGCGCCCCTTCACATTGAAGCCCACGTAGATGCGCCGGGCACCATTCTCATGCGACACCTGTGCCGGAGCAGGCGAATAATCGATATCCGCTACTTGCGAAAGCGGAATATTCGTGCCATCCTTCAGCGGAATACTCAACAGTTCAAGCTGCTCTACATTGCGCTGCGATGGATCCATGCGGAGCACGATGTCAAACTTCTTGTCGCCCTCGTAGACGGAACCAGCCACGGCACCGGCAAAGGTAGTCTCCAGAACACTGCTGATATCATCCACGCTGATACCGTAAGCCGCCATCTTCTCGTGGTTGTATCTTACCTGGATTTGAGGCAAGCCGGCAACTTCTTCTACAAAGATGCCACTCACGCCCGGCACACCTTCTATCATCTTCTTCACCTTTCCTGCCTGCTGGGTAAGCACATTGAGGTCGTCACCGAAAATCTTGATAGCCACATCCTGCTTGATACCCGTAAGCAACTCGTTGTTGCGCATCTGGATAGGCTGGGAAATCTCTGCCTCCAGACCAGGAATGGCGCTGAGGGTTTCCTCCATCTTCTCCATCAGTTCGGGAGTCGTCTTGGCAGAGGTCCATTCTGCCTTCGGCTTCAGGGCTATCATGATGTCGGCACGTTCCACAGGCATCGGGTCGGTAGGAATCTCGGCGCTTCCGATGCGGCTCACCACCTGCTTGATTTCAGGATATTCCTTCTTGAGCAGTTTTTCAGCCTTGCTGCAGCTCTCCACCATCTGCGAGAGCGACGTTCCCTGCGACATACTCATTTCCACAGCGAAATCGCCTTCTTCCAGACTCGGGATAAACTCGCCTCCCAGATACTTGAAGCCCACCACGCTGACGCAGAACAAAGCCACGGCTCCCGTGATGACATCCCTGTTGCGGGCAAGCACCCAATCGAGGATAGGACGATACCAGCCCTGCAACTTCTCTATCATCTTATCAGAGAAAGTCTTCCTGTTGTGCACCTTGCGGCTCAACAGGAGCGAACTTGCCATCGGCACATAGGTGAGCGACAGGATGAAGGCACCGAGGATGGCGAAGAACACGGTGAGCGCCATCGGACGGAACATCTTGCCTTCGATGCCCACCAGGGTCATCAGCGGAATGTATACAATCATGATGATGATTTCGCCGAAGGCTGCACTCTGGCGGATGCGGGAAGCCGAGAAGTGAACCTCCTCGTCCATCTGCTTCTGGGTCAGGGCGAAAGGAACCGCATTTCCTTTCTTCTGGCATTGGGCAAGATAGGCCGCACGCACCTCGGGCTGCGAAAAATGACCTGTATTAATATGTGTAACCACCGCCTCGACGATGATGACGGCGGAATCGACAATCATACCAAAGTCGATGGCACCCAATGACATCAGGTTGCCATCGATGCCGAAGGTCTTCATCATGCCAAAGGCAAAGAGCATACTGAGCGGGATGACACTCGCCACCACCAGTCCTGCACGCCAGTTGCCCAGAAAGATGACAAGCACGAAGATAACGATGAGTCCACCTTCGATGAGGTTGCGGGCGATGGTGCCCTCTACTCTATCCACCAGGTTGGTACGGTCGATAAACGGTTCGATGACCACGCCTTCGGGCAGTGATTTCTGAATCTGGCTGATTCGCTCCTTCACGTTTTTGATTACCTCCTGGAAGTTCTCGCCCTTGAGCATGATGGCGATACCTGCCACCACCTCGCCTTCACCATTGCGGGTAACGGCACCGAAACGGGTGGCATGGCCCAACTGAACCTTTGCCACATCGCCCACCTTAACAGGTGTTCCATCCACCGTCTTCACCGTGATGTTGGCAACATCCTCCAGATTCTTCACCACACCGATGCCTCGGATATAATACTGGTTGGAATTCTGCTCGATGTAGCTGCCGCCCGTATTGGCATTGTTGCGCTGCAAGGCATCAAACACCTCGCTTACGGAAACGCCGCTGGCGTTCAGCTGGTCGGTATTGATAGCCACCTCATACTGCTTGACATAACCGCCCCAACCGCTTACCTCAGCAACGCCCGGGGTTCCGGAAAGCTGTTTGCGCACAATCCAGTCCTGCATGGTCCTGAGCTGGGTGAGCGAGTATTTATGCTCGTATCCCTCCTTGGCACGAATGGTATAGTGGTAGATTTCGCCCAATCCAGTGGCGATAGGTCCCATCTCTGTCTCGGTGTTCTTAGGCAGTTCTTTCTCCAACTGTTCCACCACCTGACTCACCTGCGAACGTGCCCAATAGATATCGGCGGCATCGTCGAAGACAAGCGTGATAACCGAGAGTCCACTTCTTGAAATGCTTCGGCGTTCCTGGATGCGGGGGATATTGGCAAGTGCCATCTCTACAGGAGTGGTTACGTATTGCTCCACCTCCTGGGCTCCCAGCGAAGGAGCCTGCGTGATGACCTGCACCTGATTATCGGTAATATCTGGGGTGGAATCGAATGGAAGATGCACCAGCGACCATACACCCCATATCGCCAGGGCTATAGAGAGTACTCCAATCACCAGTTTATGGCGAATGGAATATGTAATAAGTTTCTGAAACATAAGCTACCCTTTCTTAATGTGCATGCTCACCATGTTCGCCCGTAAGCGAAGCCAGATAATAAGCGTTCGCGGTTACAATCTTCTTGCCGGCAGCTCCATCCTTGCCCTTCTGCAGATGGTCGCAAAGCTTCACTTCTGTATATTTACCATCCGAAGTGCCTGTGGTCACCTCATGACGGGAGAAGCTGTAGTTACCCTTGCTGGGAGCTCCATTGAGAGCGAAGACATACTGCTTGCCATCTGCGCTCACAATTGCCTGGGATGGCAAAGCGAGACACTGCTGGCTGCCTGTAGCTATCTTTCCACTTACATACATACCTGCGAAAAGCTTTCCGCCATGAGTATTGCCTGACGAAGAATGCAGATAACTCTTCACGCTAGCCGCATCCAACTTTACGTGAACAGCAACGGCTTTCGAACTATCGTTAAAGTATTGGTTCATGCCATAAACGGTTCCAGAAAGTTTTACGCCAGGCTGGTTAGTCAGGTTTATGGTCACCCGATTGCCCACCTTGACCTTCGCCAAATCCTTCTCGAAGACATTGAGGTCGCATTCCACCGCCTGGGTGTTTCTAATCTTCATCAGAGGAGTCTGCATATCAGCATAACTGCCCAGACTGGCAGTCATCTCGCTCACGATGCCGGAGATAGGTGCACGCAGCGGGAACGCTGTGGTAAACTTGCCTTTGGCTACAGCGGCAGTAGAAATGCCCATCTGTGCCAACTGGCGACCAATGCCCAACATGTTGGCATGAGCCACATGATAATCCTTCTGGGCCTGCTGCAGGCTGCGCTTGATGCCGGCGCCATTATGAGCAAGCAGCTTCTGGCGCTCCATATCAATTCGGGCAAGTTCACACTCCTTGGCAGCCGAATAGTACTCACGCTGCAGACTCACCACATCGGTATTCTCAACAGTGGCAACCACCTGACCCTTGTGTACAAACTGTCCTTCCTTAACTGAAATGCTTTTCACGATGCCTCCCATCAGCGAAGCCACATCGCCCATTGCCTGTGCACGCAGTACGAGCGAACCCTTCGCATCAATGGTGGCATCCATCTCACGCTCCACAGCCTCGCCCATCTTCAAATCCACGGTGCTGACCTGCTTGGCTGTCAACGGAATATGATCAAAATCAACTTCTTCGTGCTCATGTTCCTCATGCGCATGAGCCTCAGAACCGGTCTGTTTCGCAAAAAAAGCGAAGCTAGCCCAGGCAATCGCCGTAACGGCGACTATTAAAACAATTCTTTTCATGTTTGTTTTTTCCTTCAATTTTATAATTCTACACTACAATTTCACACAACGGATCTTATCAAAAATCCGCTGGCAAAAGTACACAAAAAACCTTGCAACTCAGTTGTATTCGAATCTTCAAACCGATTTTTGCAACCAAGTGGCAAACTTGAATAAAATCATAAAATAGAAGGAGGTCCCCGCCTGCTATAGCCAGCCGACAGTTCCTCAGCAAGAGGAGAAGCAGCCACATGCTGCCATCTCACTGAAATGAGTGAGAGACGAGGGAGGATTAAAAGAGAAGAACAAGACAGGACTACAAACTGATGGCTCTCATCTACCAGCAACTTGCGGATGCCCTTCACCACCTTGGCATTGGTGACAAAATGGTGCATCTGATGCACACGGCAGTTTCCACGGTCGGTATTCGACTCCTGGTCATGATGCTCAGTATGCTCATCGTTGATGTTACCATCTTCCTGGCACTGTTCCTGAACCATACAGATACGGTCCATGTGGTGATGATGACTCACCACCGTGGATAGAAGCACCGTAATGGTGGCTATCCAAAGACTGAATATGTATAGGGTTCTCTTGTTCATTCTGGCTGCAAAGTTACGAGTTTTACGGCAAAAATCCAAAGAAATCATCATAAAACGCGATATAAATTCTTAAAAAAGATAAAAGGTAGTACCCAAATGCACCAAGACGAACGTAATTACTTTAAATTTTCGTAACTTTGCATCAAAAATAGATAGTGATAACATGAAAAAAGTATTATTAATTTTCCAACTACTACTAACAGTAGTCTTGGCCAACGCTCAGATGCTGAACCCCGTGAAGGTGACCAGCACCTTGAAGACCAATGGGTCTGCGGAGGCAGAAATCGTATTTAGTTGTAAGATTCAACCTGGATGGCATGTCTATTCTACTGGCCTTGGCGCAGATGGCCCTATCTCCGCCAGTTTCAACGTCAACAAGATGGAGGGTGCCGAACCGGTTGGCAAGTTAAAGGCAAGGGGAAAAGAGATTTCCACCTTCGACCCGCTCTTCGAGATGAAGTTGCGCTACTTCGAAGGAAGTGCTACCTTTGTTCAGAAGATCAAGTTCACCAAGCCAACGTATGTCATTGATGCATACTTGGAATATGGTGCCTGCAGCGAGCAGAACTGTCTGCCACCAAGCGAGGCTAGCATCAAGAAGAGCGGCACTTCTCCTGCCGTAGATGGCAAGGAGGCTGCAAAGGACAATGCTGCAGACGCCAACAAGGTTGACGCAGCAGCGCTGGCTAAGGCACAGGCCGACTCCCTGGCAAATCTTGCCAATGCAGAGAAAGTGGACAGCACAGCCACTATCGACCCTGCCTTCTCGGTAGAAGCCAACAGCGATGACGCCAAGGCATGGTGGAAACCTGTGGTGAAGGAGTTGCAGGCATTCGGCGGCAACAACGACATCGCAAGCCATGGCATCCTATATATCTTCATCATCGGATTCGTGGGCGGTTTGCTCGCACTCGTGATGCCTTGCATCTGGCCTATCATCCCGATGACCGTGAGCTTCTTCCTGAAACGTGCCAAGAACGACAAGAAGAAGGGTATCCGTGATGCCATCACCTACGGATTGAGCATCGTGATTATTTATCTGGTCCTCGGTCTTGCCGTTACAGCCATTGCCGGTCCAAGCACCCTGAATGCCTTGAGTACAAGTGCTGTATTCAACATCATTCTCTTCCTGCTCCTGGCTATATTTGCATTCTCCTTCTTCGGATGGTTCGAAATCAAGTTGCCAGACAGTTGGGGAAATGCTGTAGACAGCAAGGCTTCCAGCACCACAGGTCTGATTTCCATCTTCCTGATGGCATTCACCCTCGTACTGGTCAGCTTCTCCTGCACCGCTCCTATCATCGGATTGCTGCTGGTTCAGACGGTAACATCCGGCGACTGGCTCGCTCCTACCGTGGGTATGTTTGGTTTCGCCCTGGCTCTCGCCCTTCCATTTACCCTCTTCGCCCTCTTCCCATCCTGGTTGAAGTCGGCTCCAAAGTCAGGTTCATGGATGGAGACCATCAAGATTGTGCTTGGTTTCATTGAGCTCGCCTTCTCTTTGAAGTTCCTGAGCGTTGCCGACCTGGCTTACGGCTGGCACATCATGGACCGCGAGGTGTTCCTCTCACTCTGGATTGTCATCTTCGGTCTCTTGGGTCTCTATCTCATCGGTAAGCTCAAGTTCCAGGTAGACGCCATCGGTGGCGACATCAACAAGCCAATGCCAGTGGCTTGCATCATGCTGGGTCTCTGCTCTCTGGCATTCTCAGTATATATGATTCCAGGTCTCTGGGGTGCACCATGCAAAGCTGTCAGCGCTTTCGCTCCACCAATCAACACCCAGGATTTCAACCTCAACAACAAGACCGTGGAATCTGAGTACAAGGACTACGAGACGGGTATGGCAGCAGCCAAGGCAGCAGGCAAGCCTGTGCTCATCGACTTCACCGGTTTCGGTTGCGTGAACTGCCGCAAGATGGAGGCTTCCGTATGGACAGACCCATCAGTGGCTGACAAACTGACAAAGGACTACGTGCTCATCTCACTCTATGTAGACGACAAGACCCCATTGCCACAGCCAATGGAAGTAGAGTTCAACGGCGAGAAGCGCACCCTTCGCACCATCGGTGACAAGTGGAGCTACTTGCAGGCAAGCAAGTTTGGCGCCAATGCCCAGCCTTTCTACGTAGCTGTAGACAACGAGGGAAACCCTCTTACCGGTTCGTTCGGCTTCAAGGAAGACGTAAGCGCTTACCTCGATTTCCTGAACAAGGGTTTGGATCAGTATCGTAAATAATATTAAAACAAGCATATCGGAAGCGAGGATGGCATATTATTTGCTACCTCGCTTTCGTCATTTTAATCAGAAAATGACATGCATTGAAAATATCAACTGCATTGAAAATATCAACAAATAATATAAGTATGAACACAAAAGAAGTTCCAGTCCTGCTTTTGACAGGCTATCTGGGCAGCGGCAAGACAACCCTGCTCAACAAGATTTTGGCAAATAAGAAAGGTATCAAGTTCGCTGTCATCGTAAATGATATCGGCGAGGTGAACATTGATGCGGCACTGATAGAGAAAGGTGGCGTGGTAGGTCAGAAAGACGATTCGCTCGTTTCCCTGCAGAACGGTTGCATCTGCTGCACTTTGAAGATGGACCTCGTGGAGCAGTTGAAGGAAATCGTAGACATGAAGCGCTTCGACTATATCGTAATTGAGGCAAGCGGTATCTGCGAGCCAGCTCCTATCGCCCAAACCATCTGCTCCATCCCATCTCTCGGTCCTCAATACATCAAGAACGGCATCCTGCGCCTCGACAGCATCGTTACCGTGGTAGATGCCCTCCGCATGAAAGATGAATTTGCCAACGGTTCCGACCTAATGAAGCAGGATATCGACGAGGAAGATCTGGCTTCACTCGTTATCCAGCAGATGGAGTTCTGCAACATCATCCTGCTGAACAAGGCGGCAGAAGTAGAGCCTAAGGAGTTGGAGCATCTGAAGCAGATTATCCGCGCCATCCAGCCTAAGGCAGAAATCTTTGAGTGCAACTACGGAGATGTAGACCTCGACCTCATCGTCAATACCCATAAGTTTGATTGGCAGACCGTAGCTACCTCTGCAGGCTGGATTCAGGAGATTGAGGCCGAAAGAAACGGTGAAAAAGAAGAAGAAGACGAGCACGAGCACCATCATCACGATGAAGACGAGCACGAGCATCATCACGACCATGAGCATGAGGATCACGAGCATCATCATCATCATGACCATGACCATCATGATGAGCATGGACATCATCACCACCACCATCACGACCACGACCACGATCACGAAGGCGGCGAGGTGGAGGAATACGGCATCGGAACATTCGTATATTATCGCCGTAAGCCATTCGACCTGTCACTCTTCGATGAGTTCGTAGCAAGAAAGTGGCCTCGCGACGTGGTTCGCGCCAAAGGTATCTGCTATTTCGCAGACGAGCGCGACATGTGCTACGTATTTGAGCAGGCAGGACAGCAGAAGACCGTGAAGCAGGCAGGACAGTGGCTCGCCACCATGCCAGCCGACCAGCTCGCAGAACTCCGCAAGACCAATCCTCAGCTCGAAAAGGAATGGGATGAAGAATATGGCGACCGCATGATCAAGCTCGTCTTCATCGGTCAGCACATCAAGGAACAGAAGGATGCCATCATCGCAGAACTCGACAAATGCCTGGCACTCTAATGTACTTGAAGGAAGACTAATGTCCCCAAAGGAAGATAAGTGTCCTTGAAGGAAGATGAATGAAAATGCAGAAAAAGCCTATAAAAAGAGGCTATTTCTTGACTTAAGATAGAAAACGGAGGGAAAATTGCAGAATTTTTGCAGTTTTTTCTCCGTTTATACTTTTAATTCGTTTTTTTTTGTTAAATTTGCACCCGATTAATAATAATTAGCGAATGTATAAAGAAATGAAGACCGATTTTCGACCTGCATATGTCAAGGACTTTGAGGCTTGCTGGAATATCATCGACCAAGCTCGTCGCTCCATGATTGCCTCTGGCCGCCACCAATGGACCAGCGACTATCCTGCCGAACACGACATAAAAGAAGATATCAACAATGGCAATGCCTACGTACTCACTGTAGATGGCGAAATAGCTGTCTATGGAGCAGTCATTCTCAATGGAGAACCTCAGTACGATTTCATCGACGGCAAATGGCTTACCACTGGCGACTACTATGTAATTCATCGCTTCGCCACTCTCCCTAAATACCAACGAGAAGGATTCGCACGTATATTTATTAATAAGGTGAACAGTCTCTGCGAAGTAGAAAAGGTGCCAAGCATCAAGGTGGATACCAATTTCGACAACCTGCCGATGATTGGCCTGCTTTCGAGCATGGGATTCAGCATCTGCGGCAGAATCAACTATGGCAACCGCGGCATGCGATTCGCTTTCGAGAAGCTTACCATACAACCGCAAATTTATTAAGATTCTATGGAAGATAAAATGATATTGATGAGAAGCTTGGTTGAACAACTCAACCAGGCTTCTGACGTTTATTATAACGGCAAAGGGGAACTGATGACCGACTATGAGTGGGACGCCAAGTTCGACCAACTCAAGAAACTGGAGGAGGAAACCGGCGAAGTGCTGCCCGACTCTCCTACCAACAAGGTTTCAGAAGACACCATCGTGGGCAAGAAGGAAGAACACGAATTTGCCGCCCTATCACTTGCCAAGACCAAACTGGTGAGCGACCTGGTGAAATGGGCAGAAGACCGCCCTATCTGGATTTCCTGGAAACTGGATGGTCTTACCCTTGTGGTAACCTACGACAACGGAAAGCTCTCGAAGATAGTAACCCGTGGCAACGGACATATCGGAACCAACATCACCCATCTGGCTTCTGCCATCAGTGGCATTCCTAAGACCATCAAGGAGAAAGGCCATCTCGTGATTCGTGGCGAAGCCGTCATCTCGTATGCCGACTTCGAGCAGTTTATCATCGAGAGCGAAGGCGATTATGCCAATCCGAGAAACCTTGCTTCCGGTTCCCTGTCGCTGAAAGACGCCGAGGAAGTAAAGCAGCGACATATCCAATGGATTCCCTTCACCCTGGTTTACACCGAACAGGAAATCAATTCATGGGGAGAACGCATGCAGATGCTGCAGGATTTAGGCTTCAAACCGGTGGAAAGAACCCGAATCGAACATCCTGACGAAGAAAGCATCCAGGTTGAAATCAATCGCTTTACCCAAAAGGTGACCGACAAGACCAACCCTTATCCTGTGGATGGACTTGTTATCTGCTACGATGATACAGCTTACGCAGCTACCGGTTCCGTAACCGGGCATCATGCCACAAGAGCCGGTTACGCCTTCAAATGGCAGGATGAACATGCAGACACAGAACTGGACCACATCGAATGGTCGTGCGCAGCCAACACCATCACTCCGGTGGCAGTATTCAAACCGGTAGAGCTGGAAGGAACCACCGTTCAGCGTGCCTCACTCTGCAACGTAAGCGAATGCGAACGACTGGGCATCGGCGGCAAGGGAAGCAAACTGCAGGTAATCAAGGCAAACAAGATCATCCCGAAGGTAATCAATGTAACGGAACCGATGGGCATCTTCGAGATTCCAAACGAATGCCCGGTCTGCCACGCTGAGGCTACCGTCAAGGAAAGCGAGAGCGGAACGAAGACCCTGCATTGCAGCAATCCTCACTGTGCAGCCAAGCAGATTAAGAAGTTTGCCAGATTCGTGAGCAAGGAAGGCCTCAATATAGAAGGAATCTCAGAACAGACCATCTGGAAGCTGGTAAACGAAGGACTGATCAGTGAATACGCTGACTTCTATCACCTCAATGACCATGCCTACGAGATAGCAGCCTGGGATGGTTTTGGCAAGAAGAGCGTTACCAACATGCTGGAAAGCGTAAGAAAGAGTCGCCAGACAGATGGTCGCCATCTGCTCTATGCCCTCAACATTCCTCTCTGCGGAGGCGATGTGGCCAAGAAGCTCATCGAGCGTTATCCGGTAAAAGAACTGATAGAGACCGCCCGCCTCTGCATGTTTGACGATGAGTTTGCCAGCATCGACGGCATCGGACCAGAAAAGAGCGCCAAGTTCATTGGCTGGTTCAAGGACGACACCAACTTCGCCCATGTACAGAACCTGATGAAGGAGCTGGAAATCGTTGAACAGGAACCGGTAGAGAAAGGAAGCGCCTGCGACGGCTTGACCTTCGTAGTAACCGGCGATGTACATCATTATAAGAACCGCAACGAACTGAAGGCTTACATAGAGAGCCAAGGCGGCAAGGTGACGGGAAGCGTGAGCAAGAGCACCAACTTCCTGATCAACAACGATGCAGCCTCTCAAAGTTCCAAGAATAAGAAAGCGCATGAGCTCAACATCCCTATCATTACAGAAGATGAGTTCGTCGAGAAATTCGGATAAAATAATCGAGAGATTCGGATAAAAACAAGAAATCCCTTAGGCTTCAATCAAGTCTAAGGGATTTCTTTTTGTATAGTTAATCCAGGAAATTAGTGTGTTCCGCAATATTGTCCCATAAAGAGGATACCACCACTCTGTGTGTCCTGAATCATATAGACGAACGGATGGTCGGCATGAAACTCTACATTGCGTATCTCCATAGGAGCCAGCGATGTGAGCATAACGGCAGCAGTTACGGCAGCCGCCTTGGTACCACGCTCGCTTACTTCAATCTTAGCCTTCTGCAGCATCTTGCTTACAAAGAAAGGGCCATTGGCAAAATGGGTGAAGTTTGCCTCGTTAGGATTGAACATGGAAGGGGCACCCAAGCCGCTGATGATATCATTAAGCGACAATTCCTGCTCGATGGTAAACTTAGGCAGTTTCAGGTTCACCATGCATTCCTCCATGCTGTTTCCCAGATTCGTTATCTTCTCGGCATCCAATCCCTTCATCATGTCCTGGATGCTCTTGCCCTCGTTAGGAAGAAGCACCATCATGCGATAGGTGCCGTTGCCGTAAGGAAGGTCGATAGCCTTGAAGGTATCATTCTCCGAATAGAAGAACTTCTTAACCTGATGCATCATCTGCACTTTCTGAATATCACGGGTGTAACCGCGGAAGTTGGCTTCCTTCGTATTGCGTGCATCAAACTTCGACTGCCATGTGCCGTTGAAGAAGATGGCATTCATCAGATAAGAAACAGCCTGAGGATCCACCTGACTGATAATCTGCGGAATCATGCCATGGGTCTTCTCCTTGCACCAGCCATTGATGCGGTCGGTGGTTTTATCGGATGTAAAGTCAAGACTCTCGATGGCAGCCTGATAATTGTCGCCTACCTTCTTGCTGAATGCATTGTTCACAGAGAAGCTCTTGTTGACAGCGATGAAATTAGCTATCTCCACTTTAGTCAGCTTGTCAAGTCTACCTGCAGTTTGGATAATAGCCTTGTAGGTTTCATTTAACTCATCCACGTTAACGCCTTCGCAGCCAATGGCTTTCAATATCTCCTGCTGAGTAGTTCCATCAGCACCGTTCGCCAACATACCCATCAGATAAGCCACACTCATAGGAGAAACCACCTGTGAAGAATGACCTGAGAGCTTGTCGAAAAGGCGAAGGGCGAAAACATTATTCTTATGGATAATCTCTCGCTGGGAATCAGAAAGAACCAGATAACTGTTGTCCAAGTCCTCTTCATTCTTGCCCATATCGTTACTCTTGCTTGCATTAGAATCGCCATTTATCTTCTTGCTGCTGGCGCAGGAAGTCATTGCCATAGCTGCCGTCATCATGAGGGCAGCAGAAGCCATTTTGCTAAAATTACTCTTCTTCATAATCATTCATATTTGTTGATAATCTGTCTATGAAATGCAAGTTTCGACGATTTCTTGCATCAGATAGTCCAAATTTAAGACTCATTAACAGCCTGCTTGCCTAAAGCCCCATCAACTGCCTGCTTGCCTGGCATCACACGCAGATGGTATCTGTTGCCGTCAAACTCCACGCGCATCAGACTCTGCGGATTGGCTATCTTGGCCAACTCAAGAGCTACATGCCCCATCGTTCTGCGAAGATTCAGTTCAATGCACGAAACCAGTTCCAGCTGTCCATCCTTTGAAGCTATCATCATATCCACACCAAAAGGACCGCTATAGATATCCTTCAACGCAGGTTCCATAACATCTATAATTCGCTGACGTGCAGAAGAAAGAGTCTCTTCACTCACGTATTGCTTCAAGATATTCAGTTTTTCCTCTTCCGAGCAGAGCAGGTTGCCGGAATAAGCATTCTTGATGGTATCAAACAACGAGAGTCCCAGATAGCTCACCTTGCCGTCACGCATTTCGAACTCCATGCCGAAGTCTTTCACCTTATTATAATAAGGCTCCACGGTAACGCCACCCTGGTGCGCAATGATGTTGCGGGTCCAGCGTTCAAAGGCAGGATATTCGCCAGCTGTTCTGAATTCATCGGCAGCCACATACTTCACGCCCCTGCCGCTGCTGCTCCAGGGAGCCTTGACCACAGCCTTGCCCTGCTGCAGCACCAACGCCTTCACCTTCTCATAGGAATCAGCATATACTACGCCCTGCTGCAGATGCTGGGCAGCCCACTGCCTGCTGCTTATCATGCGTACCTTATTTAATGTATCGTCGGTAGGCAACATGATGTCGGGCACGCCCATTCGCTCCAGCTCATGTTTCAGACTCAAGTTCCATCCCCAGGGATGAATGCTGTCAAGAAACTCCGTCTTAAGCGCATGTTCCAACTGAACTTTGGTTATAAACTCAACTTTTTCTGCAAGATGCTCCCCCAAATGGCGCACCTTGTCGAGTGCATTGTCGATGTCATCAACAAGCACCCAATCACCCTGATCTGCCCACAAGGCAGGAATAAACGCCAGGTCGCTTCGCAACTGTCTTCCTGCATGAGGCGCGGTGAACTGCTGCAAATTTGCGGCCAAGGCCAAATCGTGTTCCGGATTGAAGATATGTAGTTTCATGCTGCAAAGTTACAAAATAAAGAGGGAAAAATGGCAAAATAAGGGCGGTTTTACGTAGAAAAGTGCTAAATAATGAAAAAAAAGTTAGTTTTTGCTATCTAGAGTTTGCAAATTTAAAATATATTATTACCTTTGCATCGTAAAAACAAAATTGAATCAATATTAAACGCATGGAAGAAGCATTCTTCAGAACACATACATATCTCGTAGAGCATACAGATGCCCCCGTGAGACGCACCTTGATGGATGAAATCGATTGGAATGACCGATTGATTGGAATCAAGGGCACACGAGGTGTCGGCAAGTCGACATTCCTATTGCAGTATGCCAAGGAGCACTTTGGACCTCACGATCGAAAGTGCCTGTTTGTGAATATGAACAACTTCTATTTCCAGAGTAGAGGAATCGCCGACTTTGCCGGCGACTTCGTGAAACAAGGTGGCAGAACATTGCTCATCGACCAGGTGTTCAAGCAGCAGGACTGGAGCAAGGAGCTCCGCAAGTGCTACGACCTGTATCCGGAACTGAAAATCGTATTCACCGGTTCAAGCGTGATGCGACTGAAGGAAGAGAACCCTGAGCTGAACGGCATCGTGAAAAGCTATAACCTGCGCGGCTTCTCGTTCCGCGAGTTCATCAACTTGCAGACGGGCAACAACTTCAAGGCATACGAACTTGACGACATCCTGCGCAATCATGAGCACATCATCAAGCAGATTCTGCCAAAGGTAAGTCCGATGAAATATTTCCAGGACTATCTGCACCATGGCTTCTATCCATTCTTCCTGGAACAGCGTAACTTTACAGAGAATCTACTAAAGACGATGAATATGATGACCGAGGTTGATATCCTCCTCATCAAGCAGATTGAACTGAAGTACCTGCCGAAGATCAAGTCACTCTTCTATCAGCTGGCAGTGGAAGGAGCCAAGGCGCCAAACGTGAGTCAGCTTGCAGACAGTATCAATACCAGTCGTGCCACGGTGATGAACTACATCAAGTATCTGGCAGATGCCCGACTCATCAACATGATTTATCCAGACGGACAGGATTTCCCAAAGAAGCCATCCAAGGTGATGATGCACAACCCGAACCTCATGTACGCCATCTATCCTATCCAGATAGATACACAGGAGGTGATGGAAACGTTCTTCGTCAACTCGCTCTGGAAAGACCACAAGGTGCACCAGGGAGGTAAGGATCACTTCTACACGGTAGACGGCAACAGGAAGTTCAGAATCTGCGACGCCCAAGCCACCAACAAGATTCGAAGCAATCCAGACACCATCTATGCCCGCTATAATACGGAGGTGGGAAAGGACAACAAGATTCCATTGTGGCTGTTGGGATTCCTGTACTAAAGAGTAGGATTCCTGTATTAATGAAACAAAGAAACGAGAATTTATACAAAACATATTTAATATTTTATCTAAAAGTAAAATGGCTAAAGAGAAAAAATTTATCACTTGT
>ERZ791891.404-NODE-404-length-21550-cov-2.348081_pt1 | contig 21550 bp, 18 predicted proteins | sample MGYA00510155_ERZ791891 | MGnify/ENA primary metagenome ERZ791891 (study PRJEB30046, sample SAMN00792061) | human gut metagenome | study: EMG produced TPA metagenomics assembly of the A metagenome-wide association study of gut microbiota in type 2... | reverse complement strand
CAATGTGGTAAGTCCAAGCAGTATTATACCGGTTTGACCGAAATCCTGCGTGAATATCTGGTTGGTCGTTACCATTTCCAGGCGATGGAGATGACTTCGGCTGAAATTTTGGCCTGCATTCGGGAGTTGGCTGTCGAAGAGCGTTCGGCTGCACGCCTGAAACGTTTGCTTGAAGTGGCCGATTTTGTCAAGTTTGCCAAACTCGAACCCGATCCCGAGCAGAACGAAGATGCTTACCAGGATGCATACTATTTTGTTGAAGAGACGAAAGAGCAACCAGCCGAGCAACAGAGTGGACAGAACGGGAACGGACAGAATGGGCAGAGCGGAGCGAATGCGATGCAGTCTACTGTTGTGCCTCAGTCGCCTGTCGTGTCGCAAGCGTCGGGCATCCCGCAGAGCACTTCTCAGCCGATTACGGCTCAGCGGTTAGTGAGTCCGCAGGGAACAGGTGCGGAACAATCCGTGCAAACACAAAAGGTACAGAATGCGGCCGGATCTTACGAGCCAATCTCATCACCTTATCCCGATGCTAACTCAATCACGCAACGATCGCAAACGGAATTTATGCCACATGCTGCAGATGAGTACACTCCAACCTATCGAGGTGTTGTGGAAAACCTGCCGTCAGTTGATATGAGTGCTGATGATTTGAAAGGTGATAACGCTAAGAAGGAGGAGCAGGCATGAAAACGGCGATGATACGGAGAATTGCATGGGGAATCCTGGTGTTGATCGGCTTGGGAGTAGAGTCGGCGTGGGCACAACGTTATCCCGAACGGCGTGTGTTGCGTTCTGGAAATAAACTTTACGAGAAAGAGCAATATGCGGAAGCCGAAACTCAATATCGTAAAGCGCAGGATATGAATCCCACCTATGAAGGCCTGTTTAATCTTGCAGATGTGCTTTACAAACAGAAACGGTACGAAGAGGCTCTCAATATTCTCAAGCAGATTGCGCGGGATGATGTGGCTGGGATGCATGCTCCCGATGCGTATTACAATTTGGGTAATACCTACTTCCAAATGAAGAAGTTACCCGAGGCGGCGGAAGCCTACAAAAATACCTTGCGACGCAATCCTAACGATGACGAGGCCCGTTACAATTTGGCCTATGTGTTGGAGCTGATGAAACAGAATAACAATCAGAACAACAACCAGAATAACCAGAACAATCAGAACAATAATCAAAATCAAAATAACAATCAGCAGAATCATAATCAAAAGCAGCCGCCCAAGAAGGATCAGGGCAATGGAAATAATGATCAACAGGATCAGAACAAGGATAAGAATAACGATCAGAATCAAAACCAGGACGGACAGCAGAATCCGGATCAGAACGGTCAGAATCCTCAGGGACAGAATCCAGAACAGGGAGATGGCCAGTCTCAACCCAATCGGATGAGTCGGGAGGAGGCCGATCGGATGTTGGATGCCGTTCAGAGCAATGAAGACAATACCAAGAAGAAGGTTGAGGCTCGTAAAGCGCGGGCTGTGGCTCCTTCTGGAAAGAACTGGTAGTACGAAATTGTTTTTTGTGCAGATTTTTCGTTGATGATGCTTTTCTGGTGAAGAGCTTTACTTTATCAAGTGAACTGGAGAGGTTGAACGGATGGAATTGTAGCGAAGGGATTAGACGAGGATCTGAATTCTGTGGAGCAATTTTGGACAAAGAGGGCTCGAAGGTGAGAGGAATTGGACACGTGGTTGTCTGTAATGAACCGGAATTGGTTACGCTTGAACAGTTGCTTTTTGAGCTAAATCCCGATGCGGAATTCTGGCGGATAAACTAAAGTGGTGTGTGAACCGGCTAAGGTATAAAGCCGGAGAACGAAGTAAAGAGAAAAAAGATTGTGAATATTATAAGATTCGTTAATCCAGAATTGTTGTGGCTATCGGTATTGGTTGTGCCGATGGTAGCCTACTATATCTATCGGTTGCGCCAAGGCGGTGGAGCGACAATGCGTATCTCGACTGTAGATGGCGTGCGTCGTGTTCCCCGTTCGATGAAATATTATCTGCGCCATCTGCCGATCGTGTTGCGTTCGTTGGCGGTTATTCTGATTGCGGTAGCTCTGGCCCGCCCTCAAAGTGCCGAACACAATTCGAACAGCACGACTGAAGGTATTGACATTGTCATGTCGGTCGATGTCTCGGGTAGTATGTTGGCCCGCGACTTTACACCGGATCGTCTCGGTGCCGCTAAAGAGGTGGCTTCGAATTTCATTATGGACCGTCCCAACGATCGGATCGGGTTGGTCGTGTTTGCAGGTGAGAGCTTTACACAATGCCCGCTGACCACTGATAAACGATCCTTGCTCAGTCTGCTGGGTAGCGTGAAGAGCGGAATGATCGATGATGGTACTGCGATTGGTAACGGTTTGGCAACCGCTGTGAACCGCTTGCGCGAAAGTCAGGCCAAAAGTAAAGTGATTATTTTGCTGACAGATGGTGTCAATAACAGTGGACAAATTGCACCGTTGACTGCCGCCGAAATTGCCCAGAGTTATGGGATCCGTGTCTATACTGTGGGTGTCGGTACGATGGGAATGGCTCCTTATCCTGCTATCGATATGTGGGGACATTTAACGTTCCAACCGATGAAGGTCGAGATCGATGAAAAGATGTTGACCGAGATTGCCGAAATGACCGGTGGAAAATATTTCAGAGCTACCGACAATCGCCGGCTCAAGGACGTTTATGACGAGATCAATCAGTTGGAGCGTAGCCGTGTAGAGGTGGAGAATTTTACCCATTATCAAGAACGTTTTACGCTGTTTGCTATATTGGCTTTGGTGTTGCTTATCGGTGAATTTGTCCTGCGACAGACCTGGCTGAGACGCTTGCCCTAATGTTGAAAGGAGGGTAAGCCTGATCCAAAAGTCAATGTGCGTTACATGTATGTGAATTGTCAGCTGTTTTGAGGTTGTGTGTCTTCTATAAACTTCATTATCAGCTATTAATAATCAATAAAAATGTTCAGATTCGGAAGTCCGGAATATCTATATTTATTGTTGTTGCTACCGTTGATGGTAGTGCTGTTCGTTTATGCGGTAAAGGCGCGTCGCCGTGCTTTGGAGCGCTTCGCGGATCGGGCTCTGCTCCCGAAATTGATGCCCGAGGCTTCGCCGGCACGACTCAAATTACGTTTTGTATTGTTGACGTTGGCCATACTGTTTATGATTTTGGCTTTGGCACGTCCTCAGTTTGGCTCGAAATTGCGTGAGGAGAAACGTCAGGGGATCGAAATCATGCTTGCAGTCGATGTGTCGAACAGTATGTTGGCCGAGGACTTCGAACCGAGCCGCCTGGAGAGAACGAAATATGCGATCGATCGACTGACCGAAAAACTCAATGAAGATCGCATCGGATTAATCGTTTTTGCAGGTGATGCCTATGTGCAGCTGCCCATTACGTCTGATTATGTAACGGCACGTAATTTCGCCCAACAGATTTCGCCCGATATGGTTTCACGTCAGGGTACGGCCCTCGGGGCTGCAATTGATCTGGCGGCCAGCTCCTTTTCAGCAGGTAGTGAGGGAAGTCGAGTGATTATTTTGATTTCGGACGGCGAAAACCACGAAGATGATGCCGTAGCGGCTGCTCAGATGGCAGCTGAACGGGGAATTAAGATCTATACGATTGGTATCGGTACACCTGAAGGTGCCCCCATTCGGATTGGAGGTGATTTTATTAAAGATGCTGATGGTAAAATGGTGGTTTCCAAACTCGATGAATCAACCTTGGAGCAAATTGCAATGGCTACCGGCGGAGGTTATATTCGGGCATCAAACCGCAGTTTGGGGTTGAATGAGATCATCAAACAGATCAATGAGGTGGAACGTAAAGACTTGACCGAATCGATCTTTGAGGATTTCAGTGAACAGTACCATTACCCGCTTGCCATAGCGTTGGCATTGTTGTTGGTCGAGCTGTTGATTCCGAATCGTCGCAGCCGATTGTTGCAACGTCTCAATATCTTCCGCAAGAAAAGAGTGGAAGAGAACAACCTGGATTGATTGTAGAACTCTGGGGGTGAGCCTAGGCAAAATGAGTTGCATCTTGTCACGAGTCAATCCCGTTTAGGAGATTTGGGGGGGGTGAGTGGCATAGGCTTGTGTCGGGAAACAGAGGTAGTTATAGCCTTTAAAATAACTATTGAAAGAAAAGGCGGCGTGGTTGTTCTATATGGTTGTTCTATAAGTAAGATATACATGAGTTTCAAAATGGCGATTGCAGAAAATGTGAGACTCTGACCAGAAGTTACTCTATCGTTAGGATTTAAAAAAAAGAGCAGGGAAGACTAAATGTCATTGTCTTTCCTGCTCTTTTTAGATTGTTGTATTATCGAGACTGCAGTTTGCCCCTGGGGGTATCTGCAAAATGCGAGAACGTTTGAGACGTGTCCGAGCTCTTCTTAGTATGCAGAAAAGTGGATGGAGCTTTCGTTTAATGTTTAGTTTGGTATATAATTCTCCTTCCTTTTAGGCTTGTCTGTGGCGTGCGATTCATGTTGTGTTTTATCTATGCCCTATGTCAACCAGGGGAAGAGTTTGCTGTTGGTACCTACCCTAATCCTCAGTTCTGGCGTGATAAACAGTAACCGTTGATCGTCTATTCCGTAACCTCGTCGTAAACTAGTTCGAAATCATCAACCCACATCTTGCTGTCCCGGCTACCAATGTAGTAATCTCCGTAACGCGAAGCCGAAATCACCAACACAAGATGAGTCGGTACTAAATTAGTCTCATTGTATTTGAGCTTGATGGTAAATTGCTGCCAATCGGCTACCGTTTTGTCCAAAACTAATTCACCATAAGCAATCACAGCCGGACTGTTCGGATTAAAGAAGGTGTTCTTATCTCGTGTATCGACGCAAATAGGTACTTCGTCAGTGCCTAACATCTTGTCTCCCGTTGTCTCTTTTTCGCAGACACCGTACTCTTCAGGCGTCCACGTCCCAACTGCGACATAGATCATGCCATTGTCAGGATCGCCTTTGTTGATAGTTACACCTGTAGGCTGACTTGTCCCGACATCGGTAATGGCTCCACAGTTGTATTTGACCCATCCCCGTAATGCCGTTGGACGTTGTGTGAATGGACGACCGAAACCGACGATGCCGTTTGTGCCTCGTGTGACCACGTATTTACCGATGAACAGGTTCCCCGCTGCCAATTTACCAATACCTGCAATACCTGCCAGTTTTGATTGCAACAACGCTGCATATTGTCCGCTGCTGCCAGGACGTTTGTCTGTGGTTTTGTCGGTCAATACTTCACCGGCAATAGAGGCTCCGGTATTTCCTGTCCCCCAAAATGCTTCATCTCGTGTAACTCCCGGATAGATAATGTTGTTCTCTGTACACCACTCTTCAAATCCTCCGTTGGGCAGTGCACGTTCGATGTCTGTGGTGACGGTAGTTACCGGTGATTCATCGGTGTCAGAGTAGGCCACCAGTTCATAAGAGGTTTCTGGCTCAAGTCCCGATAGGCAGGTCTTAAATGCACCTCCAGTCACCTCTACCTTTTCTGTTGGTACTGTGATCCAGTCAGTAGTGCCCTGCTTGCGGTAGCGGAACCCCAAATCTGTGCCCGAACGCCCTTCGCCATACAACCAAATAATCCGCGTCCAAACATCTACCCGTGAGAATTGTGCGGTTACCTCAGTCGGGATCACATATAGAGACCAGCGTTCAGTCTCGCCGTGATAGGTGATATCGATGGTACGATAGTTCTCGAATGAGGTGATTTCACTCGGGTCGGGAGTCATGGTGGTGATATCTGCCGGCCCCAGCTTTAGGGCTGTGATTTTGATGTTATCCATGTCTGTCCCTTCGGGAACATGTACCGTGGCGGTGTGATGCTCGACATCAAAAGTTGCAGCTCCAATTTGCGACTCAACGGTGAATATGCGTTCAATCTCTTGCTCGGCACGTATGGTCCATTCATAATCCTGATATAGTGAAAGGGTAACCGGCAGCTCTGCACTCAGGTCAAAGGTTCCGGGAACGGTAATGGAACTAGAGCCACCTTCTGTAATCTCCAATTTGCTGATCTCGACCTGTTTGATGTTGGTTTGCTCTTCCAGGTGCAATGTGACAACACGTGTTTTCTGATCGATGTCAGATGTTTCGCAGGTGAACCCCTCTCCCTGAACCCCGAGAATGTCAAGGGTTACGACCGGGTAGGGAATGTCATTCTTGATGCAGGAGACCAGAATGAGAACGGAAACATATAAGAATATGTGGCAAAACCTATTCATGCGTTGTTACAAAAAGAAGTTGACACCGATACGGATATTGGCCAGATTCAGACGGAATAACATTTTGGCGGTTTCACGCGATCCAATAATGTTGCCTTCACCGTCGCTTTGAGTCACCTTTGTATATTGGAGACCTCCCAATCCGAAAGAGATCGTACTACATACATTGGGGAAAATAAAGACCGAGCATCCGGGATTGAAGGAAAATTTAAATTGCTGGGTGTTACTGTGTGTCTTTTTTATCTGATCGTTCGAGTTGTAGGAAAAAAGTGATTTGCCTGTTTTGTATGAGGCTTCCAATTCGGCAAAAAGGCCAAAATGCCCTTTGTTGTCTATGGCGGCATAGGAGCGCATGAAGAGTCCGAACGAAGCTGCCTGATTGTCCAAATGGATATCTGACAAATCAATGTTCATGTCGTTGGCCGATCCCAGATTCAATGTCGCGTTTCCAATATCGCCTTTTGTATTCGAGTAACCAAAACGGGCACCGATTCCGAGGTTGTTTTTGAGGAAAAACATAAACGACGGATTGATCGTAAACATGCTCCCTTTGAAATTCAGGTTGTCAAAGATCAGCAGATAGTCTGTATCATCGCTGTTGATTGCACCGTAAGAAACCGTCAACCCAATTGCTACTTCCCGTTTGAAGATGTAAGGAATGCGATTGATTTCACGATCCATACGGCGACGAGGCGGAAGAAAAGGCTTTTTCTCTGCCTTGGAGGGAACAGAAAGCATGGTTGAATCTCCTCCTGATAACAACTGACCAGAGCGTTGATTCGGCGTATGTGTCGAGATCATGGGTAGCTCCAGATCCACTTTTGTATTGGATGTCGGAGCGGGTATGGAATCGAAGGACTCTAACCGTCTGGGTGTAGTCTGCGGAACGGATTGAATCTCGGAGGCGTCTGCAATCGGAGACGATTGTTGGGAAACGTTTGACTGCTTTGCCTCCCGCTTGTTCCTCTTTTTGTTGGCTTTTTTCTCTTTATGTGCGTCTGCTGGAAGGGTTGAAGTCGTATCCTTTTTATAAATCGCCGATACAACCTGAAGCGTGTCGAGAGTGTTAATCCTATTGTCAAGCTGGTTGTGTGATGATCGATCTATAAGCAGACTGTCAGCAATCACAGAAAGTTCAGTATTGTCACCGTGTGTTGACAAACAGGAACGCCTCTCTCGTGCATAAAGGTTCGTAGAGATCATCAGTGAGATGATGACCATCAACAGCGAGATATGTCTAATTTTCATTTTCATCGCGTCGCCGGATTAGAGATAAAATGCAACACCCAGCCCGATGGAAAAGATGTTGACTTTGAAATTCATTGCACTCGAGTTACGTTTGCCGACTGTGACCTGGTTGTGGATCTGTTTGACACTGTTGTAGGTAAAACCCAACACTCCGACATTCAACTCGACAGCCATGTTGTTGGTGGCGAAGGCTACCAATCCTGGGGTCATGCCGATCGAGAAGATCTTGCCTGTTTCGTATGTGCCGCGTATTGGGCTGTCTGCAGCAAATTTTGCTTGAGAACGTCCCATGCCGATCTGCATTTCATTGAACAGAGCAAATCGTTTATTGTTCCCTAGTGGAATGTATTGTCGCCAAATCAGCGATGCCTGGTAGGTGTGTTTCAAAGAATAAAAATAGTCGGCTTTCAAATCAACGCCTGTATCGTCATCTCCCAGTTGGATGCTGCCGTTGTCAATGCGCAGGAAGGTGCGGGAATATGCAAAACGTACACCGACTACCATGTTGTTGGTCAATGCATAACCCAAGGCCGGTGTGATTTTCATTGTGTGGCCTTCCGAGTCAATCCCCTCAATTACTACAAAGGTGTAATTGTTGTTCGAGTGGGTGGAAAAAGAGACATTGGTCGCTATCACCCATTGTCCTTTCGGAACAAACGTATTGGATAGACTGGTTAAGCCTCGTTGCCGTTTGAGCGTACGGATCGAATCGGCCGACAGTTCAGGATAGGGCGGCTTGTATTGGCGACGCTTAGATACTTTTTTGTTTGTTGATCTATCTTTCCACGTTTCCTGTGACGCTGTCAGGTGCAGATCTCTATCAGCCGGTAATCCGGTCGATAATGTTGCCGTATGGTCTTGTTGTTTGTCCTGCTGGGTCGGAATGGAATCCACAACAGATAACAAACTATCGATCTGTTCCGACCCTGAGGCCGGAACAGATCCGAAAGCTGTTGAATGTATGCTCCCCAAAATGAGGAGAATAGATATAATTGGCGTTAATCCTTGCTTCATTAGTAAAGATTATTCTTGATCGACGTAGCCGTAGTCTCCTTCATAAACGAATTCGATGTCATCGAGGAACAGATTGCTGTCTGTGCTACCTTCGAAGTAATCGCCTCGATAGCTGGCAGATGCGGTCAAGATGAGTACATTGGGCTTTTCCGATTCGTATTTTTTACGATAATTGATCGGGATCTCAATCATGGTCCATTCGGACTGTGTCTGTTCAATTAACAAGTCTCCATAACCCAAGATATGGCCTTCCAGCGTTGAGGGGTCTAGCAAATTGGTGTACAGAAACTCCTGAGTCGGATCGAGTACTGTCTTGTCTATTTCGCTCGTCTTTGTATTGATCGTGTGATAGGTGCATCCGGGTTTGGTCATGTTGGTCAGACAGACAAAAATACGTGATTTGTCTTCACTCCCGACATTCCCTTTGTACCAGACACGTAGTTTCGTCGGTCGGGCATTGAAACTGAAAGGTTGACCCATATTGACTGTACCGGCTGTACCTAAAATCTCTCCGAATGATCCTACAAAGATATTACCGGCTGCCAACTTAATTACAACATTAGTTGTTTGTAATTTGGCACTGTATTGTCCCGAGGAGCCAGGGCGAGGATCAGCCTGACGTGTGGTGACATTGTATGACGATCCTATCGAGGTTGAACCAGGATTTCCGGTTGCCCAGAACTCTGAACCTCCTTCTGCATAGGGAAACCACGGATTACCGGACTGGTGCCACTCTTCGAATCCTGCATTGGGAATTTGTGTGCCGGCAGGTGTCGTTTCGCTTTTGACCTCACCACTTGCCGTTCCGTTTTCAAAGAGTTGATATTCGTAGGTCTGATTGGGTTTGAAATCGGTCGCTTGGGCCGTGTAGGTATATCCATCAGCCCCTTTGATTGCAGGAAGTGTCGTCCATTCACCGTTGCCCGAGATGCGATACTTCACCGATACTTCAGTAGTAGCCGGATTGGTTACCACGGCGCTCATATTAGCGGTGCCGAACCAAAGGTCTTGCGCTGTAATGGATACCGGTTTTGTTAAGGCGATTTGGGCCGTAGCCTTACCTGTATTCGATCCTGCGTCGGTAATTTCAAAATCGAGAGCATTGATTCCAGCATCCAGTTTTTCGCAGAAGGTGGAAGTCAACGTTAAAACGCCGTTCATAGCATCTGTTGGGGTGTATGTGATACCATTGGCAGCCGCTTCGGGTAGAACGGATCCATCGTGCATGATTTCGTATGTAATTCCGCTCCCTTGGACAGTGAACTTCATGGTCTGCAAATTGTTGATCGAAGAGACATTAAATTTAACAGGATCACTGTAATAACCCGTCACATTGTCAATGTTGAAACCATCGCCCATAATCGTTGGTTCCGGACTGAACAGGAAAGAATCGTCAAATGATTCAACATATTCCTGTACCTTCACAATCACGGTCAGATAACCGTCTGGAGTCTTCGAGTATTTGAATTTCAGCGTGTATTGTTTGCCGCTTTCAGGCAGTTCGATTGTGCCGGTTTTTGAATTGTTTTTATTGATGGCCGGATCGGAACTTTCGCCTAAAAATCCCCAGCTCAAATTGCTAACTCCGTCCGGTAAGATGAAAAATCCGGTGGTATCGGTTTCATAGTGCAGGGTAGGAACCAATCCATTTTCTGCATCAGTCTGCGAGTACTCGTCTGACGCACAAACATAGGCCTCATATCCCAAATCAAACTTCTCCTTGATAGTCGATTCGAATTCAACACGTACCGCAATGTTAGTCAGCTGGCATTTGATCGGGACGATTTTTGTCTCTTTGGCCGCTAACTCAAAGGTGGCTTCACCGGCATAATGTTTATTCGTAAAGGTGGCTTCGTTGCGGTCTCCAGCATCAATGACCACCTTGTATGTTCCGGCTGCCAAATAAAGATCATCAGGAACACTTGTGGCCGGTTTGTATTTGCGGATCAGATTGTCTGTCGTTTCTCCCGCTCCGTCGGTGGTGATGCTATATATCCACATGGTGCTTACTTCAAGAGGATCGTACCCTTCTGTCGCTTTGGTATTGGCTAAAGAGAGTTCCGTGCCGCTGAAATCAAGCGTGAAGCGAAGAGAGCCCATCTGCTCTTTGTCGATGCCGGTAGTATCTTTGGTACAAGAGGGTGTCAGAAGCAACAACCCAATAAAACCGACCGACAAAATCTTGCGAATATTTTTGAAATAATATGATTTCATGATTTTACGGTACATAAAGTTGAATGGTTTTTGAATTCTGACCTCCTGCATCTTCTACGGTCAGCGTGAAGTCGCTGTTGCCTGTTCCGAGAACAGTCAACATCGGCATAAAGGATGAAATGTCAAATGTGAGCTCTTTTTTACCCTCAACATCCGACCCTGTCGGGAATCCAAGATTACCTAATGGCCCTGCAAAATCACCAGGATTAACCAAATCCATGTGCGTTGACAGTCCAAGGCTAGCCAACTCTTCGGCAGTCAGTGTCGTACTGTTGATATCGACGGTGAAACCGGTAATGCCTGTCTGCGAGGTGACGGTAATTTTGACCTCAGGATCAGCGGTCGTATCACTCAATTTGGTAATCTTCCAGCGTGTGTTGAAATCATACGTTTTGGATCCGTCTTTGTTTGTCCAAATGATTTCCGGACCATTTGTCTCAATATCACCTCCTTCCGATACCGTGATCTTCAAGTTGGTGTAAGAGGTGCGACCTTTGGAGTCAACCGCAATGAATTTCACAGTGTGTACCCCTCTATAATTAAAGAGTTTGGTCATGCCCGCATCTTTGAGAGTCGCTTTGACCAATCCGGTCGATCCCTGTTGGATTAGCAGATAGGAGTTTAAAGCGTCGTTTTGTGGCCAGATGGGGATGGTGTAATCTGTGTATCCTGCTGCGGATAAATCGCTCAGTAATGTAGCGTTATCCGATGATGAGAAAAGCAGCTTGACAGAACGCAAGGTGACGTCCGATTGAGGCGTGATAATGGCTTGTAAATTTTCATTCCATTTGCCCAAGTCTTCGTTGTACATGCTTTGGTTGATGGTATAACCCTGAGCAATGTCATGTCCTTCAAGGGTTACTACCGGAGAGTTGGCATCCGAAAGCTCTTCATCGGGAATTACCTCTTCTCCAAAGGCATACAAATTGGTGACATCAACATCGATCTTTTGATCGTACACCCAATTTTCCACAGTCATTTGGAACTGAATGTTGCCTTGAGAAGCGTTGGTGACGTGAATGGAGATTTTACGCCATTGTCCGGCTTTGCATCCCGTAATTTCACGGGTCCATTTTACAGGTACATACTCTGGCTCAACATCTCCAGATGCTTTATTATAGGCGCCTTTCAACTCTACGGTGATGGTATTGGTCGCTTCGACTGCTTTGAAATAACCATATTTTTCTCCATCGGCAGCAGCGCGATCATAAACCAGACTATTTTCTCCGACAGACAGAGTTACCGTTAAGGCCGGCAGCTGCTCTGTCGCTTGATCGTCCGGTAAGAACAGACTTTGTAAATCAGGGGTTAATGATACTGATGTGCGAATGTTGGCTAACGAGCATACCAAATCATTAACGGTTGTCTCAGTTGCTTTGATCACATTTTTCGTTACAGATCCTGCATAAACCGGCATATCCCAGTTGGCATAGTAATCTCCGGCCATGTAGCTGGCATAATCGGGAGATTCTGCAGAGATCTTGTATGTTCCCGGAGCTACAGGTATTTTTTGATTTTCCTCTTTCTTGAGATCGGCATAAGTGTAATTCATGGTCTCCGATGTCTTCGTGTTGAGGATGGTTACCTTGTAGTCGTCGCTGGCTTCTGCTGTAGGAGGATCCGTTTTAGTGGTCGTTGAATCAACAGCGGATTGTGTATTGTTGCTTCGAGTGAGATTGGTTGCTTCAGAACCGGAAGCCTCGGATTTTGTCGGGGAACTTTCGCCTGTTGTAGTAGAAATAATCTCATTGTCGGCAACAGTAACCGATAATCCGGAGGTGACGATATAACCTACTTCGTCATCCGTCCCAGGAGTGGTCGGAAAACCAGGGTCTTCATTTTTGCAACCTGACAAAAGTAATAGAAATGCCAGGCAGAATATGTGTAAAAACTCTTTCATCAGGAAGTCGTTTTTAAGTTGAGTTCTAATTAGGCTTCAGGATTCAGTTCGACATCGATCACCTCTACGGAAGTGGGGGTGTCATCGAAATCGATGGTAATATTGGCTTGTCCAGCCGAGCCAGCATCAACGACTATAGTGTGCCATGTGCGGGCTAGAGTGGTTCCGATTTCCGTTTTCGGGAAGGTGACCTCGGCTCCGTTGGTTTTGACAGCGGTGCCACTCATGTATAGTGTTGAATTGGGCTTGACAAAAATGGGAACAGGATCAGTTACAGAGGTAATGGCATGACCACTTTGGTAACCAGAACTTGTTGTGATCTGAATCTGACAAGAGGTGTAATATTTTTTGAACCACTCTGAAAATTCGAGAGTATACAAGGAGTTGGCAAGCGCGTGTGTTACCGGTTGCGTAACGGTTTGACGAGCAGCTACGGTGCATGTAGTCTTGCCTTCAAAATAAGCAGCTTGAGGTCCTTCCGCTTCGGGATCTCCGTAAGTGAAGTGGGCTGTATAGTCATCAGGATCAAGCAAGGGTTGATCGTATGCAGCCATGTTTTCGTAGTGATACTCTGTTGCTGTGCTTGTGCCGGTCAAATGAAGTTTCATTTGGTTCGCATCAGGCAGGCAAGAGGCAGGCAATTCACGAGTTGCTTGATCAGCCTTGGTGTTTCCGTCCTGAATCGTGGTGACTTGTGCTGATATGTTGCAGTCGAAACGAATTGACCCCTTTTCCGCATCTGTCGGACCGGGAACGGTCGATTTCGAGCAGCCTGTCAACAACAGTAGCAGACAACAGAGAGGTAAAAATTGTTTCATGTGGTTTTATAGTTTGGTTGATATTTTTGTTTTATTTATTGTATGATCGATACACGAATATTATCCAAATAGATGAACCATGTTTGCATTTGAAATGCATTTCCCCATCCATATTCCCGAACCACATTCCAACTTAAACGTGTCTGATTGGTGCAACTTTGCAAAAAGGATTCGGATTGGAAGGTGTATTCGTTGGGAATGTTGTTGTAGTCCGCATTGAGAGCAAATTGGGTCTCGGTCGATCCCCCCTCAGGCTCCGTATTGCCGGAGTGCAGGCTGTTCTCTGTGGTAACACCTACTTTGCAGCGAACCCATTCACTGGTCTGTCCTGCATTGAAACTGAACCGAACCTTTACGCTGTGCCCTTCCTTGATGGCTGACAGCGGAGGACTATCCACACGACCCGGATATTGGGCTACTGTTTCATGACGAACCGATATTCTCATGGCTTTGCCCGTTTCAACACCAACTCGGGTTCCAGACCATCCAGTCAAACCATATTGGTCGAGCCATATAGCATCCGGATTACTAGTGCTTCGATCTGTTTCGTAATCAAAGCTATTTACATCGCTAAAATCTTCGTACAGCAGATAGGGAACCGTTAAATTAATGTTTGCAGTGGTTTCTTCTTCAAACGAAATCTCTTGCAACTCGGACACAATGGCGTTGTCTGAATCATAGGTGAACGTTAGGCCGTTGGTGCGGATTAACTCGCTGTGGTTGACGCCGTTTGTTTGGTTGTAAAAACTAACCGTGTAATTGTTAGATGCGTTGACCTGAAATTCTTGTTGATTCGTACCGTTTCAGAACAGTGCTCCTTCAGGAGCGGTTACTGTAAATGTGTTGGGCGTCTCTCCAAGGTTATTTCTAGTGATTGAGAAAACAAGATTGGTAGTCGATAAAGATCCCGGAATTGTCAGATTGACAGGTGTAATACGTCCAGCTTTCAATTCTCGGTTGATCTGTTGCGAGATAGAGGTAATTTGATTGTCTTGCTCGTCATAAGCAGTGAAACGTACTGTGCCGTTCACGGTGCCGGGACAGAGAAACAACCAAACATAATTGCCGTTCACATCATCTTCTTCCGACTCTGTGAGCGGTTTTGACAATACGGCTGTAACCGTATTGCTGCCTTCGGTGAGGGTCGGAGTTGCTGTAGGATCGGTCAGGTCCATTGTCATCTTCCCGACTACGGGAGAGGGGAATTCGACACGAAGCTTGTGGATCGGGCTGCCCCATTGGTTTCGTCCTGTCGGCACTTGGATGCGCATCACGTGACATTGATGAATGAACTTCATGGTCAACGTGTTGTCTCCGTCCAAATTGGGCTGTGAAGAGAGCGGAGTAGCCAACATAAAGTCGAGATTGCCGGTGTATTCCGCGTGTAAATCTGGGGTGCAATATGTGCCGGGTTGTTCGGCTGGTAGATCGTACGTAATCTGAGTCCCACTAACTGAGGCTGGCTCGGGATAAGCCGCGAAGTAGTCGTAACTGCCTGAAGGTAAGGCCTCCATCTCTGTGCTGAATGTGGAAACTGTACCCCCAAATTCACAACATGTGCAGGGTTGGCCGCTATTGAGAGCGTCTGAACTTCCCGTTTTACGCCAATAAAGCTCTATGGTGTCGCGCTCAGACCAATATGTATGATCGAGATTTTCTCCTCCGATAGCTGTGCGGGTTGTTGGATTTGATGAAGGATCTGAGTCCTGTTGAATTGCTTTCAGATAAACGGTAATTTGCCGATCGGGATGTGGCGTATTCTCTTTGGAGGAGCATCCTACAAAGAGTGAAATCACCAAAGAGATTATATTGAAAGAAACGATTTGTCGTAAAAAGTTTTTCATTGTCTGTTGAGCTGGACGGCTAATGCAATGTTTGATGCATCAGTTTATTGCAGCTGCCGAAGATTTACTTATACCGTAATAATGCGGCGGCAAATATCGTTAAAATTTCTATATCATTTTATATAACAAGGATACCTCCGAAAAGTTACAGAAAAGTGATAATTATTTTATTTTTTTCGTGTCTGTGATAAAACCAGTATAAAATAAAGTCCCAAATTCATCGTTTATTTTCTTTATCTAAATCTAAGAGAGACTGCATCGATTAATATTTGTTAGGGAAAATATATTTGTTGGGGATCGATACAAATTTTGTATAGTGAAAAGGAGGTATATTGATTTTCTAATCGGATGGAGGTTTCGGTGTAATACGATAATAGAGGATGTAAAGAAAATCGATCAGTAGTGCAGAGACCCGATATAACCCGAAATCAAAGGGATCCCGGACGTATTAGATGCAGGTCGAGAAGGGTATGGTGTAACCTTACTGTGTGCAATATTGAGGATTTTTTTTACATTTGTAAGATAAGTCATTGCCTTGCAATGAGACGATGTCTGATCAAGAATAGAGCAGATTGCCGTTTGATTGATCAAATTAAGTTAGTTTTCTGTGGCTTGGGGCTGTTCGTGTTGACACAGCGTTGTGTCCACAGGTGAAATTTTAAATTGAAGTCGAATAATTCACAATACAATGAGTACTAAACAGAAACGCTTTTTCCTTCCTGAGAGTGAAATCCCGACTCAATGGTATAACATTCAGGCAGATATGGTGAATAAACCGATGCCTCCATTGAACCCTGCAACACGTCAACCGCTCAAACCGGAAGATTTGTTCCCGATTTTTGCCCAAGAACTTTCTCGTCAGGAGCTGAATCAAACCGATGCATGGATTGATATTCCGGAACCTGTCCGCGAACAGTATAAAAATTATCGAGTGACTCCGTTGGTACGTGCGTATGAACTGGAAAAGGCACTCGGAACACCAGCTCACATCTATTTTAAAAACGAGAGTGTGAGTCCGGTCGGTTCACACAAGCTCAACTCTGCGCTTGCCCAGGCATATTATTGTAAAAAAGAGGGAATTACCAATATCACCACAGAGACAGGAGCGGGCCAGTGGGGCGCTGCGCTTTCCTATGCAGCTAAAGCATTCGGACTGGAGTTGGCGGTTTATATGGTAAAGATCAGCTATGAGCAGAAACCGTATCGTCGTTCGATTATGCAGACGTTCGGTGCCCAGGTGACTGCATCTCCGTCGATGTCTACCAAAGCGGGACGTAAGATCATTACCGAATGCCCGAACCATCAAGGTTCATTGGGTACGGCGATTTCCGAAGCGATCGAGTTGGCGATGAATACCCCGAACTGTAAGTATACTCTTGGTTCTGTGTTGAGCCATGTGACCTTGCATCAGACGGTAATCGGTCTTGAAGCCGAAAAACAGATGGCAATGGCCGGTGAGTATCCGGATATTGTAATCGGATGTTTCGGTGGTGGATCGAACTTTGGCGGTATCTCCTTCCCATTTATGCGTCACAACATTCATGACGGTAAAAAAACGCGCTTTATCGCAGCTGAACCGGCTTCATGTCCGAAGTTGACGCGCGGTAAATTCCGTTATGATTTTGGTGATGAGGCCGGTTATACGCCTTTGTTGCCGATGTTTACCCTCGGTCACAATTTTGCTCCGGCCAATATTCATGCCGGTGGATTGCGCTATCATGGTGCCGGCGTCATCGTATCGCAACTGCTGAAAGATAAAATGATGGAGGCTGTCGATATTGATCAGTTGGAGAGTTTCGATGCCGGAACGCTGTTTGCTCGGACTGAAGGTATTATCCCTGCCCCGGAGTCTTGCCATGCGATTGCGGCTGCCATTAGAGAAGCCAACAAATGTAAAGAGTCAGGCGAGGAGAAGGTGATTCTCTTCAACCTCTCGGGACACGGGCTGATTGATATGGCCGCTTATGACAAATATTTTGCGGGAGACTTGCAGAATTATACGCTTTCGGATGCCGAAATCGACAAGAATCTGGCGGAGTTAGATTAATTCGTCTATGATTCAGGTCGGACACAAATGATGAGTAGTCAGATGTCGGTCATCGTTTGGTAGTCCTGAACTTGCAGTGATATGTTAAGGCCGTTTATCTCATGAGGTAAACGGCCTTTTTGTTGAACTGTCTTGATATGGATATGCGGCATTATGTCTGAATGAATCGCGAAAACCGGATTTGAAATGTCTATGTGGATGGGACGGGAGTTTATCGTGTGTACGCTGAAATTTGCCGGAAAATCAATAACCTTTTCAATAAGATTCGAAATAATTGACGTTACGTATGGATGGTTGTCCTTTCATTGAGTCATGATAGGTGTATAAGATGAAACAGTGTTGATCTATTATAATATGAAAGTTTTTAAGACGAGATTGTAGTATCAATCTTTTATTGATGAACCGGACAATTCAGGGTCTTGTTGTGAATGTTGTAATTGAAAAACATAAACGTTGAAACTGGATAGCCATATTCGCGTTTCTGTAATCACATTATTTAAAATACTTTTATTATATTTACGAGAGACTAATTAATTAAAAATATGATGGAATTTTATATACTCAATAATAATGAAAAAGAGGGACCGTTCAGTGTCGAGGCTTTAGCTGCTAAAAATCTCTCTCCCGATACATTGGTGTGGGCTGTCGGATATAGAGAGTGGAAACCGGCTAAAAATGTACCCGAATTAAACGATGTGCTATACAGTACTCCTCCTTCTCCTCCTGCTCAACCGCCGATGCCCAAAACCTGGTTGGTGGAGTCCATTCTGGTTACTCTCTTTTGCTGTCTGCCTTTTGGAATCGTTGGAATCGTTAATGCGGTAAAGGTGGATACCCTTTATTATGCAGGTCAGTACGATGAAGCGTTGTATCGCTCTACGCAAGCCAAGAAATGGATCCAGTGGGGCTTTTTCGTCGGATTGGCCGGGACAATCATTTACGGTGCTTTCCTTGCATTTACAAGTTTTCTTGCTTTATAATTTTTAAATGTTGATATTATGGAAACTCAGCCCTGCCCGAAAACGTGGATGGCCGAATCCATTCTCGTAACCATTTTTTGTTGTTTGCCGTTTGGTATAGCTGGGATTGTCTTTGCGGCAAAAGTCAGCTCGTTGTATGCAGCCGGTCAATACGAGGAGGCTGTAGAGGCCAGTAATAACGCTGCCAAATGGACAAAAATCGGATTTTTTGTGGGATTGGCTGTAATGGTCATCTACATGATCTTCTTATTCATTAATTCATAGCATGAAATGAATCGCAAGGGCATTGGGGTAATCGTGCTGCTCATTGTATTGGGAACTATCTATTTTGTTTTTAACCCTAGCAAGACAGCATTGTTTCCCCAATGCCCTTTCCTTTTGCTTACGGGATTCCGTTGTCCGGGATGCGGTTCTCAAAGAGCTATTCACAGCTTGTTGCATCTGGATGTGGTTCAGGCATTTTCTTATAATGCATTGCTCGTCTCCTCTATTCCTATTATTGTAATCTTGATTTATGCGGAAATGATCCGGACGAAAAAGCCCCAATTGTACAGTAAAATACATCGCCCGATGTTTATTTGGATCTATTTCGGTGTAGTTGTTGCTTGGGGAATTGGGAGAAATGTTTTCGGAATATGATGTTGTTGCGTGTCGGTTGAGCGTAATGGCGCGAAATCTTTGCCAGTCTCCATATTGTTAACATCAGGCATAGCAGTGGGGTGTGACATGTGTCTTATGTCTGCAAAATCTTACTGAATTCCGTCCCGAAAAAGGGACTATTCTCGGATGGGGTACAATTAATTTTCTTGGTGAATATTTACAATGTGGGGGAATTGATTTGCCCATAGGATTGTTTAGTGTGCTGCGTAGAGACCGAGGAAACAGGTGTGTCGTCCATTTTTAGCGATGAGTTAATGGGGTAAATATCCGTGGATGTGTAGATTGAAAATAGTGATCCGCATGGTTATGGGAAAAAGCAGGGCTATGAGATCTGGTAGTGTAGCTTGTAATGTGTTTATAAAAAATGGAGAATGTTTGTTTGCGTGAATTGTAAAATGGAGGACACTCCTTTTTCAAAATTAAAATTTTATGTAATTTTGGAATATAATCCTTATCCCTTTATAATAAGGACTTTGGGAAGATTACCAGATTTTGAGGTAACGAATTGCCAACCGTTCTTGTTGCTGTATTCTGCTTTGATATGCTTTCTTGGCATCTCGTATGTGCCACAAAGGTAATACATTTCTTTCAATAACACATTAAATCCTCAACATGATTTCCTTAACTTCTCTGGTTATATCCAAAATCGTTTATCGGTCCGTTTCATGGGCGAAGATACAATCCGTTTCTGTTTACAATTTCAACAACTTGATTTTTTGGCACGACAGTATGGATATGCATATAATAGTCGTAGCCAAACTCGACAAGAAAATTATGCGTCTTACTGGAGAATATCGCCCAACAACATTCACGCAGACATAGACGAAGGAAGTCCGGGCAGTCATTTAGTGAAACTCTTAATCCTCGGCTTATTGTCTTTGCGTTTTCAATCAGGACATGATTCAGCTTATGACTATTGACGGAATCAACAATATCCGTTGAATCACCTTCAATGTAACTTACCGTAAGATATGTGCAGCCTGCCAATCTTGCCAATTCAATAGCCGTAGCAATATATTTTGTCTCGATTTTGATATACTCTTCTTCTGTAAGGATGCCATCAGCAAACGATTTGCCAATATCGAAGATTGAAGTCCATTCATTCCGAATATAGCATCTTTCGGAATTATAGAACTGCGGACGATATTTTGAGATAGAATAATCCCTGTCGGTATCACCGATAATCATATCCAACCATCTCAGATGCCCATTAACCTGCTTGATTGAAAAATCGCTATATAGCCCATGCCTTCTTATAGACTTATGAGTTTGGAACAAATCTCGTGCCTCAAGATTATTACCTTCTTGCTGATAAATGGCGGCTCTCATATACCTACTGTCATTCAAAAGAGATTCAGCCCATCTTTTTCCCTCACCATGCTCATAATAAGCAAGAAAAGCAACATTACAGGCTATGATTGAATCAAACATTTCAGCCGCTTCATCCAGCTTGTCTTTTGCGGTTAAAGCACAGCCATAAATATATCTTACCCAATAATCATCAGGGGCTAATTTATATGCTTCATGCGCATAAGTAAGTGCTTCATCATATTTCCTTAACTGATAACAGGCATTTGACAGTTCGGCCATAAAATAATACTCTTCGGGGTAATTCGATAGCAATTTCAGAAGAAAAGACCGCAAGTGACTGAAATCACCAGCCCGCTTCAACCGATTGATCCTAGATTGGATTTCTATCTTATTGCGGCTCATTATCGGTAGTTCTCAAGTTCAACAGATAAATCTTTTACAAAAGTATCAAGATCTACAATCTTCCCGGAGTCATCATCCGATACAGGGAAAACAGCGATTGAAAAGTTGTTACCGTAAATAATGTCAATCACTTCATTTTCAAATTTATTCAAATCTATTGAAACGACGTCATATCCTACTGCTTTTCCACCTAGATATATCTCCACATATTCCTTGAAAGGCCATATAGGAAACATTTGATATCCGTTATTGGCAATCAGACAATAACTGCCATCACTTGAGAAAATAGTCCACAAGCAGTCTGCGTCCGCAATCCGCTTGATGGAATATTTGTAACGCACTTCCGCAGATTTGTTAAGTAGTGCAGATATTTCTTTATTGGTCAGTTTCATTGTCTTTGATGTTATTTCTACGGCCATTGCTTTTCCACTTACCTCCTTTTTGAGAATTTTCCCACCAACGGACTTTTTCGTCCGGGTTGAACGATTCCGATTGCCATTGTTCCCATTCGGGACTATTGTATTTTGGATTGACACGCATCTCTCCATCGCCAATATCAAAATCAAAGGTATATGGCAGGCGGTAATCTCCCCAAATACATTTCTTTTCTGCTTTGGTCTTGTAGCTTTGCCATGTGCCAACATAATTGCGGTTATTGTAACCGTCACCTCCTCCCAAGTCAATATCAAAACAGACCTTTTTGTTGGCTTTGTCTATATGGCAGTACACGCCATACGTACCTTTGAAAAATCCCGTACCATATTGTGTCTCATCTTCTTTGAACAGATAGTTACACACCATAACATAATAATCTGGACTACCCGGGTCGTCTGCCCGTTCCCATATATT
>ERZ791891.400-NODE-400-length-21749-cov-3.673182_pt1 | contig 21749 bp, 19 predicted proteins | sample MGYA00510155_ERZ791891 | MGnify/ENA primary metagenome ERZ791891 (study PRJEB30046, sample SAMN00792061) | human gut metagenome | study: EMG produced TPA metagenomics assembly of the A metagenome-wide association study of gut microbiota in type 2... | reverse complement strand
GTTTTATATTGTCTGTGAAGCGGTGATGTTAGGAACACTAAAAAGTCCGCTCATTGTCTGCGGCGTGTCGGACACATCCCGCGGATTGTCAAAACGTGGAAAGACACGGAATTGGATATAAAAAGCGGCAGAGAAGAAATTCTCGCATTTTGTTCCAACGAATATCCTATGCACTGTTTCTATCTGGAACTTTATTGCATCCTACATTTTATTGTGACCGGCAATCTATTCTCCGCCCTGTGTGCGAGCCTCATTTTGCGCTTCTTTTGAAAAGTTTAAGGTTTGGGAAATTGACAAACGCACAAGTCATGATAAAATTAACGTTGGCATGCAAAAAATATGTAAAGAAAGCGTAAATAAGGAAACATATGAAAATAAAATTATATTTTGACAAGGGTAATTTGGGCAGACTTGCGGTGGCGATGATCTTCGCCGCGGTATTGTTCTGGAAGATCGGCTTTTCGGTGTGGGCGCTGCCGGTATTCGGAGCGTGCTATTTCCTATTTAAGAGTCTGGAGGTGGAACTGTCAGAGAAGATCCCGTGGGTCTGGACCGGACTGATGATCGGCGCCAGCAGTATTTTCACGGCGTATCATGTGCAGTATCTGCTGCTGGATGCAGAGCTTCGCGCCAAGATCACACAGCCGAAGATGCTGCTCAATATCTTGTGCTGTCTGGTGGTATTTCTGGCGGTACAGGTTTTTACCAATAATACGGGACTTACCTGCATGATTTCCCACATTTTTCTGGTGTCACTGGCGGGAATCAACTATTTTGTATATCTGTTCCGCGGGAACGAATTCATTTTCAGCGACCTGAAATCCATCCAGACCGGACTTTCGGTGGCGGGCAATTATGAGTTCGTGATGGATGACCGGGCGGGCTATGTGATTCTGATTTCCACGCTCTATGTGGCGCTGATTCGCAAGCTTCACGTTTCCTTTAAAAAGAGAGTGCCGATGGCGATCATCTGTATCTCTCTTGCCGTGCTGAGCGGCGTGTATATCGGTCATAAGACGGAGTACATAGTGACAGAGACCTGGGAGCAGAAAGGAAGCTACCGCAACGGATATATTCTGAATTTTGTGCTGAGTGTAAGAGACTGTTTTATCGCTGCGCCCGACGGGTATTCCAGTGAGGCGGTGAAAGCGCTGGAAGAGCAGTATTCCGGCGGGGATAGCGGCGGGAAGAAGCAGGGAGAGAAAGACGCTGCCTCGGCATATGCGGATGTGGCGGCGGATCCGGGAGAAAAGCCGACCATTATCGTGGTCATGAGCGAGTCGTATGCGGATCTTTCGGTGGTGGGAGATTTTTCCACGAATATTGATGTGGCACCTTATTTCCACTCCCTGAAGGAGAATGCCATTCACGGATATGCGCTGTCCTCCGTGTTCGGTGCGAAGACGCCGAATTCGGAGTGGGAGTTTATGACCGGGAACTCCATGGCATTTCTGCCGAGCGGTTCCGTGGTATACCAGCAGTATATTTCCAAGACGCCGACCTCGATTGTGTCCAACTTAAAGAACGACGGCTATACCTGTGTGGCAATGCATCCGTACTATGAGACCGGATGGAGCCGCAACGCGGTGTATCCGGATCTCGGGTTTGATGAGACACATTTTATCGACGATTTTGACCAGACGAAGCTTCTGCGGGAATATATTACCGACCGGGAACTGTATGAGAAAATCATTAACCGCTATGAGAGCCGTGCGGCGAATGAGGATCTGTTCATTATGAGCATTTCTATGCAGAACCATGGCGGTTATACGGAAAAGTACGATAATTTTGATGAGAAGGTACGCCTGCTGGGCTTAAACTATCCAGACGTCAATCAGTATCTCTCTCTGGTGCACGAGAGCGATTCGGCGCTGGAGTATCTGATCTCCTATTTTCAAAATGTGGATGATCCGGTGGAGATCGTATTTTTCGGCGATCACCAGCCGAGCCTTTCGTCCAGCTTTTATCCGAACTTAAACGGCAAGGGACTTTCGGGACTGACCGAGGATGAACTGGAAGATCTGTATACGATACCGTTTTTCATCTGGACGAACTATGAGAGCACGGAGGTGGAACTGCCGGTCACCAGTATCAATTATCTCTCGACGCTGGCGTTGGAGCGGGCAGGAATAGAACTTCCGGCGTACAATCAGTTCCTGGCGGATATGATGGAAACGATTCCGGCAATCAATTCCAGAGGCTATTATTCCAAGTCTGCCGGTGGATTTTTGCATATCGAGGAAGCGACGGGCGAGGAGGCGGACTGGATCCAGAACTATAATATTTTGCAGTACAATAACATGTTTGACAAAAAGGAAAAGAGTGAAGTATTCTTTCCTTATCTGGAGTAGTATCAGGAAAGCAACAGAGATACAGATTTGCAGTGGACAATGTGTGTAAGAAGAATGTGGAGGCGAAAAAATGGAGAGAGTGACACTTGGAAAAACAGGGATTACCGTCAATAAGAACGGGTTTGGCGCACTTCCGATCCAGCGGATCAGCACGGAGGATGCCGTGAAGCTGGCGCGAAAGGCATATGATGCCGGTATCACTTTTTTTGATACCGCGCGGTTCTACACGGACAGCGAGGAGAAGCTTGGCGAAGCGTTTGAGGGCATGCGGGAAAAAGTCTATATTGCGACGAAGACGGCGGCTGCCAATGCGGATGAATTCTGGGAGCAGCTTGGCATTTCCCTGCACAATCTGCGCACGGATTACATTGACATCTATCAGTTCCACAATCCATCCTTCTGCCCGAAGCCGGGCGACGGAACCGGACTTTACGAGGCGATGCTGGAAGCGAAGGCACAGGGAAAAATCCGCCACATCGGTATCACGAACCACCGGCTTGCCGTGGCAGATGAGGCGATCGAGTCAGGACTTTATGAGACGCTTCAGTTCCCGTTCTGCTATCTGGCGACAGAGAAGGACATCGAGCTGGTGGAGAAGTGTAAGCAGGCGGGAATGGGATTTATTGCAATGAAAGCGCTCTCGGGAGGATTGATCAACAATTCGGCTGCAGCGTACGCGTTTGAGGCACAGTATGAGAATGTGCTGCCAATCTGGGGCGTGCAGAGAGAGCGGGAACTGGACGAGTTCATTTCCTACATTGAACATCCACCGGTCATGACGGAGGAGATCGCAGCGGTGATCGAGCATGACAGAAAAGAACTCTCGGGCGAATTCTGCCGTGGCTGCGGTTACTGTATGCCATGTCCTGCCGGAATAGAGATCAACAACTGTGCGAGAATGTCCCTGATGCTGCGCCGCGCGCCGTCGGAGGCACAGCTGACGCTGGAGATGCAGGCGAAGATGAAAAAAATCGAGGACTGCCTGCACTGCAACAAGTGCAAGAGCAAATGTCCGTACGGACTGGACACACCGGCACTGCTTGCGAAGAATTACGAAGATTACAAGCGGGTACTGGCGGGAGAAGTCAGCGTAAAATAAGAGATGCGCAGATATGCAGAACGACATGCAATGCGCGTAATGCACACGTGAGGCGAAGAGGAGTGGGAGAATGAAGAAATACGAGACAGTCATTTTTGATCTGGATGGAACACTTTTGTATACACTGGAGGATCTGACAAAAGCGACAAATTATGCGCTGCGCAGGATGAATATGCCGGAGCGCACACTGGATGATGTGCGCCGGTTTGTCGGAAACGGTGTGGCGCGCCTGATCGAGCTGGCGGTTCCGGAGGGAACGGCACCGGAAGTCTTTGAGCAGACGCTTGCGATTTTCCGGGAGTATTATGATATTCACTGCAATGACAATACAAAAGCCTATGACGGAGTGATTGATCTGCTCCGGGAACTGAAGGCGGACGGATATGCGCTTGCGATCGTGTCGAACAAGCCGGATTCTGCGGTGAAGGAACTGGCGGAGATTTATTTTGAGGGAATTGTGAAAGTGGCAATCGGCGAGAGTGCCGGAGTGGCGAAAAAACCGGCGCCGGATACGGTCTATGCGGCATTAAAGGAGCTTGGCATGCCAAAGGAGGGCGCCGTGTATGTCGGAGATTCCGAGGTGGATGTGATGACAGCGAAAAATTCCGGTCTGCCGTGCGTTTCCGTCCTGTGGGGATTCCGGGAGGAAGCGTTCTTAAAAGAACATGGTGCAGATCATTTTGTCCGCGAACCGGAGGAGATCAGAGATTTCCTGAATGCGTAGGTCTGTTGAGAAATGTTTCACTTTTGGTAAGGAAGTACCATTGCATGATTTTTGTACATAAAGTACAATAAAAACAATGAGAAACACAGAAGAGTTGTGCGGAATCACAACAAGGAAGGCGGCATGGTATGAACAGAAGAAGTGTGAAACATACGTTAACGATGACCTGTCTGATGCTGGTATTACTGGCATCCCTGTTGCTTGGGGCAACTTCCATTTTCAGTATCCGGAATACGACCAATATGGCGCTGACGGAATATGAAAGTGCGATGGATTCCGGTTACAACACAGAGATCAAGTCTGAGGTCCAGACGGTGATTGCTGTGCTGCAGGCAGAATATGATAAGAGCCAGGCAGGGGAACTGACAGAGGAAGAAGCGAAAGCAGAAGCGAAGGAGATCGTCCGCGCCATGCGTTACCGCGATGACGGAAGCGGATATTTCTGGATTGATGATACGGATTACAATCTGGTAATGCATCCGATTCTGGCGGAGCAGGAAGGAAATAACCGCTACGATCTGGAGGATCAGAATGGTGTCATGATCATCCAGGAGATTATGAAGGTCTGTAACAGTGCCGACGGAGGCGGATTCAATGAATTTTACTTTACGAAGGCGGACGGTGTGACGGTTGCGCCGAAGGTAGCATATTCCGAGTTGTTTGCACCGTGGGGATGGGCAGTCTCCACCGGTAACTACGTCGATGACATGCAGGTAGAGATGACGGGTGTGGAAGGACGCATCAACCAGAAGTTCGAGGTTCTCTGCATTGTGATAGTCATAATGATGGCTGTTATGCTTGTGATGGCGTTCGTGTGGGCGAGAATCTATTCGGCGAAGCTCTGCAAGCCGCTGGTGGAGATCCAGGGGCTGGCATCCAGACTTTCCGACGGAGATCTGACAACGACCGTGAACGTAAGGGACAAGAACGAGCTGGGAGACACGGCAGAGGCACTCAATGCCGCGCAGAAGCAGATTGTTTCCCTGATAGGAAGCATCAGCACGGCATCAACAGATCTGCGGAATGCACTGCAGTCGTTTACTGGTAATTTCTCCTCGATGCAGGAGTCCATCGGAAACGTTGCGGTTGCCGTCAATGAGATTGCGGAAAACAGCACGACGCAGGCAGGATCCACGACGGAAGCGTCCAACGGTATCATGACGATCGCGGAAGGCATCGAGAAGATCTCCAGCGAGATGGAAGAACTGGTCGGCAATGCCAATCAGATGCAGGAGTATTCCAATAAGTCGCTCGCTAAGCTTCGTGAATTGATCGATACGAACAATAAGACAGAGGCGGATATCGAGTCGATGTATACACAGACGGAGAGTACCAATGCATCCGTCAATAAGATCAGCAAGGCGGCGACGCTGATCAGTGAGATCGCAGATCAGACGAATCTGCTTTCACTGAATGCTTCGATCGAGGCGGCGCGCGCGGGAGAAGCCGGACGCGGATTTGCGGTAGTTGCGGAAGAGATCGGAAGTCTTGCGACACAGTCGGCAGATACAGCGCATGAGATTAACGACATTATCGGAGAGCTGACAGAGAATTCCGAGAAGTCGATGGGCATTATGGTACAGATGAATGATGCGTCGAAGCAGCAGGTAGAGGCGCTGAATCATACCAGCGAGATGTTTCTGGATATGCAGAAAGCACTGGAGGCGTGTACGAATTCCATCCGCGTGGTGACGGATATGATCCGCACTGCGAATGAGGAGCGTGAGAAAGTTACACAGAGCATCGAGGTGCTGACGCATCTTGCGACAGATAATGCGGCATCCACGGAGGAGACTTCCAGTATGACAACCGAACTGGAGGGAACGGTGGAGCGCTCCAGCGGAATGATCGAGAAGCTGGAGGGCGACATGAAAGTGCTTGCAGACAGCATGGAGCATTTCCGGTTGTAGGAAGACTGCGGCAAGAATACAAATGATAAGATGAGAATGAAAGCGGGCGTGTCAGAAACTGACACGCCCGTAATTTCATGTCTGCAGATATTCTGCGAATGTGAATATATACTGGGTACGAATAGGGAAAAAACCTTTTATATTTCACATGCGGCATCATATGCTGATTTAATGGCATGATCGATATTGCTCGGACGCTCTCCGGCACAATCGCCAATATAATGAAGCGGGAGCGGACAAGCCGAAAGATCCGGAAGATTCTTTCTTGCACCAACAGCCATTACAACGAAATCCGATCTGATCTCTAAGACCGAGGTTTTTTCATTTTCTGTTTTCTCAACAATAACTGCATGGTCATTGATCTCTGATAGTTTTGCAGAGGTAAGGATCTGGACATTGGAATGCTCTAATTCACTCATCAAAGTCGGGAGAATCGTGCTGCTTTCTTCCTTTGCAATCTGATCCATCATTTCAATAATTGTAACGTTACATCCGCGGGCAGCAAGGTATTCCGCAGTTTCAACACCTACAAGACCACCGCCGATGACAGAGACGTTGCCGAATACAATTTCTTTTTTAGCAAGAATATCCCATGCACTTGTAACGATTGGAAGATCTTTGCCCGGAACAGGAATGATTGCATTCGTTGCACCTGTTGCAACAATTACTTCATCAAACGAATCATAGTCTTTTCCGGTAAATTCCTGGCCCAGACGGAATGTCACTGATAATTCGGGAAGCACGTTAAGATAGTAGTTAATGCTTCTCATCATTTCTTCTTTTCGGGGTGGAACGCTGGCAATAAGAAGCTGACCACCGATCTGGAGTGACTTTTCAAATATAGTTACCTGATGGCCTCTCAGAGCGGCGACACGTGCTGCTTCAAGTCCTGCAATTCCTGCACCGATAATTGCAATTCGCTTTGCTGTGACTGCAGGAGTAATCTGACGGCTTGTCTCATAACCATTCTCGGCATTTAATACACAGCTTAGGAATGCACGGTTTTGGATATTGTCTGTACATCCTTTATTACACATCATACATGTTCTGACATCGCAGCAGTGTCCATCGGCACACTTGTTTGCAAAATCAGGATCGGTAAGCAGTGAACGCCCGAGTGCAACGATGTCAGCAGAGCCATTTGTAATAACGGCTTCAGCAGCTTCTGGTGTTACAATACGACCAACCACGGATACGGGAATGGAAACGAGTTCCTTGATTTTTTTAGAGTATGAAACCATAAAACCATATGGCTGTGTCCCCATAGCAGGAATGGTATCCCCCATATTTCCGGTGTGGTTAGCCTGCGCGACATGCAATGTGTCAACACCGGCAGCTTCTAATTCTTTTGCAAAAATGCAGGCCTCATCAAGTGGAAGACCACCTTTTCCCCGAAAGCCGTTATCTCCAAGAGGAGTTACGATTGGAAGCTTGTAGTCGATAACCATATCTGGGACAATTGCTTTTAAACGCCGTACAAGAGTTAAGGCGAAACGTGTACGGTTTGCAAGGTCTCCGCCATATTCATCTGTTCTGTGATTTAAAATAGGAGAGCAGAGCGATCCGACAAGGCGGTCTCCATGTACTTCGATACAGTCAACGCCTGCTTTGTGGGCTAAAACAGCACAATTTTCCATGTGCTTAATAATTTCATCCAGTTCTTCCGCAGTTACTTCATTTACAAAGTGCTGCATATCATGGTGAAGTTTGGCTCTTGCCTCCTGCATTTTTCCCTGGTGAAACATTTCGTTTAAAGCTGCGACGTTATAGTCTGGATGGAACAGCTGGATTCCAAGCTTTGCACCGTATTTATGACATGCATCGGCAAGCCGCTGGAAGCCTTCTGCCTGTTGAGGAGAGTAAAGTTTTGGTGTAGGAGAGAATGTTGAAAGAGGAGCAACGTCTCCAATGACAATGTATCCAACACCACCTTTTGCAAGGCGCTCATAGAAACGAAAACTCTGTTCGCCGATAGATCCATCTTTTTCTTCGTATCCTGTTGTAAGTGGGGGAAACATAATACGGTTTTTAAATTCAATGTTTCCAACTTTAATGGGCTCTAATAATTTCATTGTGCACACATCCTTTCAAAGTGATTATCTTATTTCAATGGTGTTAAAAACTCTAATATGAGCCTGTCTAATTCAGCTCTTGCAGAACCGCTTGCAAAGTTGTGATTTGCGCCTTCAATTGTTTTGTAACTGCATTTGCCATTATAGAGTGCTTCATATCGATGACAGGTAGCATCATCTACCAGATCGTCTGCCGTTCCTCTGATAAGAAGAACAGCACCTGTATATCCCGCTGCGGATGAAAACGGTTCATACTGATATAAATCATGGTTAAAAGAAGTAGGGAAGCAAAGCCCTTCTATATCTGCTTTTGTGATTCCCTGTGCTTCCATTGCCTCGGCGCGGTCTTTACATCCAAACCACATGCCGGCTCCCGGGCACATGAGTATGAGAGCATGTGGATTAACGATAGGCGCAGCAGTGGCAGCTGCATAGCCGCCCATGCTCTGGCCTGATAAAATAATTTTATCAGGATTGGCAAAATCCTGCTGTTTTGTCCAGTTTATAATATCTTCGATATCATGTAAGATACCGGTGAATGTCATGTCCTCGAACTCACCGTCGCTTTCGCCATTTCCGTATAAATCAAAGCGGACGCTGACAAATCCGTTTTCAGCCAGAAATCTGGCTGTGTGGGTATAGATATTTTTGTATCCGCTTTTATTTCCGGTAAATCCGTGTACGTTAATGATGGCGGGGAAGCGCGAGCCTTCATCCGGAATATTTACAATTCCGCGTAAGACATGACCTGAGCGGTTTGTTATTTCAACTTGTTTTGTCAATGCAAGATACCTCGGTTTCTGAAGTTATTCTGCGTTTGCAGCATTTCGTTTGTCTGATAAATTCTGTAACATTTCAGCTGTTTTCTCTTTTGTAAGAGGGTATACAAACTTTAATACAAGTACAGCTAATAAGTACCCGGCTACATATAATCCGGTATATGTTTTCCAGAGACGTCCGGAGAATGCTTCGCTCTGAACGGCCTCATTTACGTTAAAGCCTGCGATTGCAAGTGCAAAGCTGCTCATACTTCCGGATACGGCATTAGCAAGCTTACGGAAAAATGTATATGCAGAGTACACGATACCTTCGTTACGTTTTCCGGTCTGAAGTTCCTGATAGTCAATTGCGTCATTTACAAGGGCCCAGACTAATACCTGGAAACCGCTGACACCAAGATAACAGATTCCGTTGATAATAATAAAGAGCATTGGGTTCTCAAGAGGGAAAAAGAATAAAATAGCATAAACAACAACTGAGAAAGTTGCACTATACATAATCCATTCTTTCTTTCCAAATTTCTTTGCAACAAATTTTGTCCCAATGAATGCGATAAGCGACCAGATAACGCTTAACATGCCTGAAACTGCCATAATGGCGACATTTCCGAAATAGTCACGGAATAAGTAGGTATTTAAGCCGTTTACCATACCGGCACCAACGATACCAATAAAGCTGGATAACATAACACCAAGTAAAGCTTTGTTTTTGGAGATGGCTTTCAGCACGTCTAAATAGTTAAGCTTCTCTTTTTCTTTGGCAACTGGCTCGGTGATAATACGCTCCTTGCACCAGTGTGATGTAAACATAAGGCAGATGAAACCGATAACAGCACAGATGGCTGCCATAATAAGGAAGTGGCTTGGTACAGGCTGGTTGTCTTTGTATAAGAATAATGGACCGGCAATAACGATGACGGTCATAAAGATTGTGCCGCCAAGACTTCTGAAGCGTGAAAGGTCGGTCCGTTGGTTTACATCATCTGTCATAACACTTGAAAGACTTCCAAATGGTACGCTTACACATGTGTACATAATTTCATATACAACATATGTGATGAACATGTAAGCAAGACGGGCACCATAAGCAAAATTACTTACGTTGACGAAGCCTAAGATACAAAGGACTGCGGTTGGAAAAGCAAAGAATTTAATCCACGGAATGAATTTGCCCTTACCCTTGTTCTGGTGACTGTCAACGAGTGCACCGATTAAAGGATCGTTTATGGCATCCCATAGCTTTGTGATAAGCATAAGGATTCCTACGTGCACTGGGTTGACCTTCAGCACCAGGGTATAAAAAATAGCAAGATACATGGCTCGGAACTGTTCTGTACAGCAACATCCCAAATCGCCAAGAGTGTAACCGATTTTGTCCTTCATGGAAAATGGTCTTGTTTCTTTCATAATAAAAATACCTCTCATTTTTGTGTTGTTTTGGTAGCTACATGTTCATTATATGGGGATTAGAGAGATAAACATATACAAAAATTGCTTGCAAACTATGGAAAATTGATGTATTGTATAAATTGACAAAATGAACAAAAATATGGATGCTGGAATGTGCAAAATTAACATATGAAAAAACAGAGTTATGAGATGGAATATGTAAAAATAGAAGATAGCGGACAGCGCAGTTTTGGACAGAAGAAAAACCATACAATTATTTTTGTGACAGGTGGTATGGGATATTTACGTCAGGAAAATGAAAAGGCGGTCTGTACCATGGAGGACTTAATATTTATTAAGCCTGGCAATAAAGTGAAGATTGAATATCGAAGAAACAAATATCCGTTAGAACTATATGTGCTCTATGTGGGAACAGAGTTATTGCAGAGCTTATCAGATGAAAATACAAGACTTGACGAGGCATTTGATATCGTTCCCTTTCAGGTTAAGACAGTTCATTCTGAGAGTGAATCTGCCATGCTTATAAAGAATATTTCCAAAAAGCTGTATTCAATGCTTAAGGAATCTCCTAAATTTGCACACACATTGTATGAGAAAAGCCTGCTGACAATGCTTCTGGTACTTGCGTTGCGGTCGTCTGTCAAGGAGGACGTACAGCTAAAATTAAATAAGAAAAAGCATGTTGTAATGGATGATATTTTCATATATATAAGAGAACACCTGACAGAAGATATATCATTGGAGCGCCTGGAAAACGAGTTTTATGTAAGCCGCTATCATATTGTGAGAGAATTCAAGAAGATGACAGGCGAAACGCCACATTCATATATTGTAAAGAGCAGACTGGATCTGTGCAGACACTATATAGAGCAGGGAAAAAGTATCCGTGAGGTTTATGAACTTGGAGGATTTGGCGGATACAATCATTTTTTCAGGGCATTTAAGAAAGAGTATGGTGTTACTCCAATGCAATATTATAAAAATCTGCAGATCGACAGGAATGAAAGATAAATTGATAAAAACAGCAGTATCATGTTTGAAATAAAGCAATGGCTAACGGACAGTTCCCCGAATAAATTTTCAGTTTTCCCATATACTAACTCCCAAGCTAATATATAGCAAATAAGAGAGGCTTTATCCACAGAGATGGAAACAGACAAAGCGCTCTTGCGAAAATAAAGCATTGGAGGAAAATTTATGAAAGCAACGGGAATCGTGCGTAGAATAGATGATCTGGGCAGAATTGTGGTGCCCAAAGAAATCCGCAGAACGCTCCGCATACGTGAGGGAGATCCGCTTGAGATATTTACCGACCGTGAGGGAGAGATTATTTTAAAAAAATATTCGCCCATCGGAGAATTGAGCCAGTTTGCCGGGGAATATGCCGAGAGTCTGGCGCACACGACGGGATATCTGGTGCTGATCACGGACGGGGATCATGTGGTCGCGGCGTCCGGCAGTGGCAAGAGAGATTTTGAGGGCAAGCCCATCAGCGGACAGTTGGAGGAGATCATCGGTGAGCGGAAAAGTCTGGTAGCTTCTGACGACGAAAAGACATTTGTAAAGCTGACGGCGGACGATGCCGGCGAGTACAGACAGCAGGCAATCAGCACGATTATCTGTGAGGGGGACGCCATTGGCGCAGTGATCCTCTGCTCACGGGAAGAACGGGAGAAAATGGGAGAGACAGAGAGCAAACTTGTCGCGGCGGCGGCAGGCTTTCTGGGCAGACAGATGGAACAGTAGAACAGAACTGGAAAAAGGCATTTGAAACAGTGTGTTTCAGGTGCCTTTTTGGGCATATGCCTTGAAAGAAGCCGGGAGACATGATAATCTCATAAGGCAAATGAGTTTCATGGAAAGTTAGAAAGGTGGAAACATATGAGCGAAAAACCTGACGTGACGATGGGGGAAATGACCAAAACAAATGAAAAGTCTGGCAGGAAGGTGCCGAAAAAAATCATATGGACGATCGGCGCAGTGGCTGTGGCGGCAATTATTTTGATCATTGGAATTTGCAGCGGAGCATTTTTGAGCAGAAGTAACAGGATTCTGCTTGCAGCAAGAAATACCATAAAAGATCTGCCCACGGTTGTTGAGAATAGGAATGTTGCAGATATTATAGCATCCGGAAAATATACGATTGGTGTAAAAGGGGCTGTCAGGGGAAAAGACTTTGATGGAACGTTTAAATACAAAGATACACAGCTGCAGGCAGGGGGAACGATTTCACTTTTCGGTAGGGAGAATCTGGATTTTCTGGCAAACCTGGATGATGAGCAGCTCTGCGCAAGCATCCCGATGCTTACAGATAATCTGCTGGTATACAATTACAAAGAAGAGAAAGACGGCTACATAGTGGATCTTCTGGGAGCGGATGGGGTTGCATCGATCGATGCGGCACTTCGTGAACTTACCTCGAAAGAAGAACAGAACAGAGCGGCGCAGGAGATCCTGTCCGTAATATACGATGAGTACAAGACGCTCGATATAAAAAAAGCAGAAAAAGAAGAATTCATAGTGGACGGCAGCGTCAGAAAATGTAACGGGTATGAATTTACCGTCACAGAGGATGAACTTCTGCAGGTAATGGATGGAGTGAAGGAGGTATACGATGCGTATTACGGTGGAGCAGCAGATGCATTGAAGCTGAAGCTGGGGGATGACTTTTCGCAGCTCAGAGATAGAGCCTGCAGTATGGGGGATATCAATGTAAAAGTCTATGTGTATCAGAATAAACTGGCAGCGGTTGTTGCGGAGGCGGAAAATTCTGATACGGCATTCCACCTGCTGTTCAAGGGAGGAGAATACAGAATGCAGAATCTGGAATTGCTCGCAGAGGATTTGGAGGGTGAGCATTCCATACTGGAACTGACAGGAAAAGCAGCAGGGGAAGAAGGGGGCTATGAGTTTTTGATTGATAATAGTGAGCATGATATAAACCTTGTGATTTCGATCAGTGGGGAGGTTCAATTTGAAAAAATGAGCGGCGACAGAATAGATGTGGGCAACATGTCTGAAGCAGATCTGAGAAAATTTATTTTGCGTACGGTTGGAACAATCATCACAAGCCACATCAGGTAACCGCAAGACGGGGATAAGAATACCAGTATCCCGGAGAGAGATGTGACAGCAGCCGGGCGTGTGAGTGGAGATGAGACTGTATTACGGTGCACGGAGATTGGAAAGATACAGAGAAGAACAAATATGGCAAAATAAAGCCAAGATGTGTAATTGTTCCACAGTATGGATCTGTCCTATAATGAGGACAAAGAAAAAAGAAAAAAGGCGGCGTCTGACGGGGGAGAAGACGATCAGATGCTGCGGGCAGGGGGAAAACATGGAGAAGTATGGTTTTGGCGTAGATGTCGGGGGCACAAGCTGCAAACTTGGTCTGTTTACAGACAGCGGGAAACTGATGGAAAAATGGGAGATTCCAACGGATACCAGTGAACAGGGGGAACATATTATAGAACATGTGGCAGCCTCACTGGAACGCAGACAGAGAGAGCGGGGGCTTGCGGATGAGCAGATCATAGGCGTCGGCATTGACACACCGGGAATTGCCGGGCGGGATGGAGTTGTCAGAGGTGCTGTGAATCTGGGATGGGAGGCATGTCCGGTGCAGGAGCAGTTAAAGATGCGCCTGCAGAAAAAGGTTTGTGTCTGCAACGACGCAAATGCGGCGGCTCTCGGAGAACTGTGGCAGGGCGGCGGCAGGGGGTACCGCGATATGGTGATGGTAACGCTTGGAACAGGCGTGGGCGGAGCGGTCATCCTGAATGGGAAAGTGCTTGCAGGCGCCCATGGAATCGCGGGCGAGATCGGGCATATGACCGTGTTCCACAAGGAGACCGAGCGGTGTGCCTGCGGAAAATACGGGTGCGTGGAGCAGTATGCTTCCGCAAAGGGACTGATCCGCATAACGAGAAAATTATTGGAGAAAAAGGATCCCTACACGATACTCGTCGACACACCGGAACTGTCGGCAAAACAGATTCTGGATGCGGCAAAGAGAGGCGACCGTCTGGCACTGGATGCTGTGGAGGTTCTGGGAAAAGCGCTTGGAAGCGCGCTCGCAGCCGTGGCGGAAGTGATAGATCCAGAGGTCTTTGTGATCGGTGGAGGAATCGCCGGGGCGGGAGAGATCATCCCGCGTATCGTACAGAAGTATTACAGACCCGATGTACTGCCGGCAGGTGCGGACATTCCGTTTGAACTGGCACGTCTGGGAAATGATGCCGGCATGTACGGCAGCATGAAACTTCTGCTGGACTCCTCAGACGAAAAATAACTGCCGGATTTCTGAAGCATAGAATGGCATATATTTTGTATGGAGAGAGAGAAAACGATAAGTTCCAGATGCAGCCGGCAGCGACAATTCTTTGGAGTAAAATCCGAGTATTTCTTCCGTGCCACGTCGGACATCGAATTCTGTGTCTTTCCACGTTTGGACAGTTCACGGGGAGTGTCCGACAAACCGCAGACAATGAGCGGACTTTCTGGTGCCCCTAGTGGCACCGCTTCACAGACAATATAAAACCGCGCGAACCGAAACTCGTTATCATCTGCTATTGAAAACAAGGCAGATGATAACTCAGACATCGGCTTCGCGCGGTTATGTTGTGTTCAGTGGTGCCAACAAGGGGCACACACAAAAGTCCTTAAATTGTCTGCGGATTGCGGACACCCCCCGTGGAATGTTCCAAACTTGGAAAAACACAGATCATCGAGGATGTTCGACGCGACATGGTTAGAAAAACCGGATTTTGCGATCAGAATGTCGCTGCCGGCTGTATTCTGGAACTTCGTATTTTCTGACATCTCCATCATAAAACATCGTCCATTCCGGCTTCAGAAATCCGGCAGTTATTTTTGGGAGAGGGTACATGCCGGATAAACTTGTGAAACATGCCGCGACAGTGTACAATAGAGGTAATTAACGCAGAACGGAGAAGATGCAGTTTGAAATTTATACATATCGCAGACGTACATCTCGGGGTAAAGCCTGATCAGGGAAAGCCGTGGAGTGAGCAGCGGGCGCGGCAGATCTGGGATTCTTTTGCAGATGTGATCGGGGTGGCAAAAAGAGAAAAACCGGAGTTTCTGTTTGTGACGGGGGATCTTTTCCACGCACAGCCGCTCAAAAAGGAGGTGCGGGAGGTCAGCCGCCTTTTCGGAGAGATTCCGGACACACAGGTTCTTTTGATTGCCGGCAATCATGATTATCTCAGGGAAAAGTCGTATTACCTCGCGGATTTGTGGCCGGACAACGTGACGGTATTTAAGAAAGAGGAAGCGGAAGCAGTCGATTTTCCGGAATACAACACGACCGTATACGGGCTAAGCTACTGGCACAGGGAGATCCGTGACAGACGGTATGATGATCTGCGCCCTGTAAACCGCAGCAGGTGCAACATCCTGCTGGCGCATGGCGGCGATGAGCGCCATATTCCGTTTTCGGCGGAGCGGATATTACAGAACGGATTTGATTATATTGCGGCGGGACACATTCACAGGAGCGGCTGGCTCATGCCGCACAAGGCGGTAATGGCGGGAAGCCTGGAGCCGACAGACTGCAACGACACCGGGCCGCACGGATACTGGATGGGAACGTTCGGTGCAGCGGGGGCAGATGTGTATTTTTATCCGCTGCGCCATTGCGAATATAGTCATGAGATGTATCAGGCAGACCGGAACACGACAGACCGTATGCTGTGGGACTGGGCAAAGGAGCTGTTGGAGCAGAGACCGGAGTATCAGTATTTCCGTCTGTATATCAAAGGGAAAAAAGATCCGGAGTATTCCTTTGATGTGCAGGAGATCGGGAAGCTCGACCGGATTGTGGATATTACAGACCAGACGGTGCCGGATTATGATTACGGGAAGCTGCTGGAGGAGCACGCGGATTCGATACTTGGGGAATACATACGCAGTATGCGAAAAAAAGAACCGGGCGTCTGCACCGCAAAGGCACTGGAGTACGGTGTGAATGCGCTGCTCGGCTATGACTGCTGACGGAATGCCTGAAGTATGACAAAAAGCAAAGGATGGGACAGACATGCAGATTGACAGAGCCGCAATTTTTCGCTTTGGAAAGCTGGCAGATAGAACCGTGGATTTTGCCCCGGGGATCAACATTGTATATGGAAAAAACGAAGCCGGTAAGACGACGCTGCACGCGTTTCTGACCGCGATGCTGTTCGGGCTGGAAAAAGGCCGGGGACGGGCAAAGGGGACGGAGGGCTATCTGCGCTATGAGCCGTGGCATGCACCGTCCTATTACAGCGGTGCGCTGCAGTTTAGCGTCGGAGGCAGACCGTTTTATCTGGAACGCAATTTTTACCATAAAGAACCGAGAGCACGCCTCTGCAACCTGGCGGACGGGGAGGAACTGTCCGTCGCGTACGGAGATCTTGGGATGCTTTTAGGAGGGGTCACCCGGGAGGCGTATGAGAACACCTGTGATATTCCGCAGTGCCGGGCGGTGACGGGAGCAGAGCTGACCGGACTTCTGGCAGAGTATCTTTCCGATATGTCGGACGGGGGCAATGCGGGAATCCGCGTGACGCGTGCGGTGGAAAAACTGGAGCAGAAAAAGAGAAGCCTGCAGTCGCAGATCAAAAGTGAACAGGAGAAGCGGGAACAACAGCTGCAGCAGCTTACCGTGGAGCGGCGCATGCTCGAGGAGGACTGCGGCAGGCTTCGTGAGCAGATCGAGAAGGCGGCAGCGGATATGCGGGCGTATGCCAGGATGCACCCGCAGGTGAGAGACGGACAGCGACCGGAAGATGCCCGAACTGCGGAAAATGCGGGGACTGCGTCAGACAGGGAAAGGAGAGCTGACGGAAACGGTTTTCCTGTGAGAAGCCTTTTTCTGGGACTGGCGGCAGCAGTGGGACTGGCAGGAAATGCATGGTGGTATCACCGCGCGGGTTATGCGCCGGAGCTGTTTGCGGCGGCGGAAGGCGTTCTTGCCATTCTGCTCGGCATCGGAGTGGCAGGCATACTGCGCCATAGGAGCGCGGGGCAGGCGCGTGCAGGAGAAAATGGGAAGGAGACGGCGGAGGCGCCGGAGAGCGCGGCAGCGGAGAACGCGGTGCGCATCCGGCTTGCGGAGTCGGAAAAGCAGAGCAGACGCCTGCTTGCAGGGTTGGAGGAAACACTCGCGGAGAAGGAAACGAGACGATGCAATCTGGCAGAACAGCTGGAAGTATGCAGCGGAGCGGGCGCACGGGAGAGAGAACTCCAGCTGGAACTTGATGCCGTCGAGATGGCAAAAAATGAGATCATCCGCCTGTCAAGGGAATACGGGGACGAGCGGAGAGATGAGATCAACAGTGTGGTATCCAGATATGTCTCTGCGATTACAGAGGGAAAATACGATCTGGCGGAAGTGGACGAAACGGGAAAGCTCCGCGTGCAGACGGAGGGAAGAGAGGTTTTGCCGGAGGCGCTCAGCAGAGGAACGCTGGAACAGTTCTATTTTGCGTTCCGCATGGCAGTCGGAAGCATTGTGACACAGGAAGAACCGCTGCCGCTGCTTCTGGATGAAACCTTTGCAATGTATGACGATGCCCGTCTGCGGCAGACGCTGCGGCTGCTGGCGGCGAACGGGACGCAGACGATCCTGTTTACCTGCCAGAGACGGGAGCAGAAGCTGTTGGAGGAACTGGGAATCGCATATCACATGATAGAGTTATAGTACCGTTTACGTTGTAGGCAAAGAGGGGCAGGACGGCACAGCGTGACACGCGAGAAAAGGGCAGGGAGGAATACGGTGGCGGCAAAGAAAAAGAAGAAAAAATATCGGGGATTCTGGATATTTGTCAAAGTACAGTTTGTTCTTTCCCTGCTGGTGCTCGGCGGGCTAGGCTACTATGTCCTTGACGGATATGCCTCAGAGGTGAACAGCATCCGCAAGGAAGCGGACAGTCTGGTACGGAATTCCACGGAGGAGACGTTCCGGAGATACCGCACAAGCGTTGTGTATGCGGCTGACGGCAGTGTGATATCCAGGCTCAATGACCAGGGAGCGTCCTATTATCTAAAGCGCGACGAGATACCGCAGTCCGTGATCGATGCGGTGGTCTGTATGGAGGATCAGCGGTTTTACCAGCACAGAGGTGTGGACTTCAGAGCGCTTGTGCGCGCAGCGAAATCACTGATTGAAAACCGGAAGATCACGCAGGGGGGAAGCACGATTACAATGCAGCTTGCCAGAAATGTATTTCTGACGCAGGAGAAGACCTGGCAGCGCAAGGTGGAAGAGATTTTTATTGCACAGAATCTGGAGAAAAAATATACCAAGGATCAGATTCTGGAATTTTATCTGAATAATATTTACTATGGCAACGGGTATTATGGAATCGGAGCAGCAGGCAGCGGCTATTTCGACAGTGAGGTCGGGGATCTGGATCTCTCGCAGATTGCTTTTTTATGTGCGGTTCCCAATAATCCTACCGTGTATGATCCGGTTACCCATATGGATCATGCAGTCGAGCGGCGCGACCGGATTCTGGGCAAAATGCGGGATGACGGCAAGATTACACAGATGGCATATGCGGCGGCGGTAGCGGAGAACATTACCTTAAAGCGGCCGGAGGCGATGGAAAAAAATAATTACGTGGAAACGTACGCCTATTACTGTGCGACCCGTGCTCTGATGGAGCAGGAAGGGTTTGTGTTCCGATATCAGTTTGCAACGGAGGACGAGAGGGAGGCTTACGAGCAGGCTTACAGCGAATCCTACAGCGAGTGCCAGAAGCAGCTGTACACGGAGGGCTATCAGATTTATACGTCCTTTGACCTGCAGCTTCAGGAGGAACTGCAGGCGGCAGTTGACGATACCTTATCCGGTTTTACGGAGAAAAATGACGAGGGTGTTTATGATCTGCAGGGGGCGGCAGTCTGCATTGACAACGATAGCGGCTACGTGCGCGCGATGGTGGGCGGCAGGGAGCAGGATTTTGACGGATACACGTTAAACCGCGCCTACCAGAGCTACCGTCAGCCGGGAAGTGCGATTAAGCCGCTCACGGTATACACGCCGTCGTTCGAGCGGAATTATACGCCGGAGAGCATTGTTGTGGATGAACCGGTGGAAGACGGACCGAAAAATGCGAACGGTACCTACCTTGGAAATGTGACGGTGCGCACCGCAGTCGAAAAATCAATCAATACCATTGCGTGGAAGCTCTATGAAGAACTGACGCCGCAGGTCGGTCTGTCCTATCTTGAGAATATGCATTTTTCCAGATTGGATGCGGCGGATTATGTACCGGCGACAGCGCTGGGCGGTTTTACCAACGGTGTGTCGCCTCTGGAGATGGCAGCCGGATATGCGGCGCTCGCCAATGACGGAATGTACCGCGAGCCGACCTGTATTATGCGGATTACGGATGACACTGGAGCGGAAGTGTATCTCGCTGCACAGGAGGGACAGGAAGTCTACCGGCAGAATGCGGCACGGATGATGACAGACGTTTTAAAGGGTGTATTTATCAACGGTACGGGGCGCGGACTGGGACTTTCAGATATGCCGTGCGCCGGAAAGACGGGAACGACCAACGACCACAAGGACGGCTGGCTGGTCGGTTATACGAGATACTACACGACCAGCGTATGGGTTGGATACGATATGCCAAAAGAGATGGACAGCCTGATGGGTAATACCTATCCGGGAAAAATCTGGCAGACATTTATGGAGCAGGCGCATGAGGGACTGGAATGGCTGGATTTTCTGCCCTATACGCAGATTCCGGATGCTTCTTCCGGGGAGATGGAAGCAGAGGATGCAGCGACGGATGAGGGAAATGCACAGGGGGAAACGCCGGCGGAGAATGGAGACACACCGCAGGAGAATGTGACGGATACACCGGACACGCCACAGGGAAGTGCGACGGATGTTCCGTCATCTTCACAGGAAAACGGGCAGGGGATATCGGATACGCCGGATGCCACACAGGAACAGCCGTCAGACGCTCCGCAGCAGAATACAACAGGAACGTCACAGGAAAATGCATCCGACGTATCGCAGGAAAATGCAGCGCAGTCATCTGGGGAAAATGCAGCGCAGTCATCCGGGGAGAATGCTTCGGATACGCCGCAGGAGACAGCGCCCGGGGCACCTTAAGAGAATACACCTTAACATTGACAGATAAGACTGGAAACGTTATCATAAGCATGGGTAAAGGCATCGGCAGAGTACATAACAGACAGAAAACGATGCAAGGATACAAATAGGGAACAGGAGAATGGAAGCATGAAAAAATATGCATTTGGAGTTGACGTAGGGGGAACGACCTGCAAGATCGGATTTTTTGAGACGGATGGAAAGCTCATTGACAAATGGGAGATCAAGACGAATAAGGAAAACGGCGGAGCATCGATTCTGTCGGATGTGGCTCAGGCGATTGGGGGAAAGCTGACAGAAAAGGGAATCTCCAGGAACGATGTGCAGGGAATCGGTGTCGGTGTGCCGGGACCGGTAAAAAATGACGGTGTGGTACACCGCTGCGTGAACGTCGGCTGGGGTGTTGTAAATGTAGAAAAAGAACTTGGAGATCTGACCGGACTGAAGGTGAAGGCAGGAAATGATGCAAACGTGGCGGCACTCGGCGAGATGTGGCAGGGTGCGGCAAAAGGCTGCAGAGACGTCATCATGGTAACGCTGGGAACCGGAGTCGGCGGCGGCATTATTGTCGACGGCAAAGTTGTAGCCGGATTCGACGGAGCCGGCGGTGAGATCGGTCATATTACAGTGAATGCACACGAGAAGGAGCAGTGTAACTGCGGACAGTGCGGCTGTCTGGAGCAGTATGCGTCTGCAACCGGAGTTGTGCGTGTGGCGAAGCGTACCCTGGAGAAGACATCCGAAGATACCGCGCTTAGAAATCATGCAGATCTGACCGCAAAGGACGTATTTGACGAAGCCAAAGCGGGTGATAAAGTGGCGCTTGAAGTTGTCGATGAGGTATGTGGCATTTTAGGAGCAGCACTTTCCAATATCGCATGTGTTGTGAATCCGGAGGTCATCGTAATCGGTGGAGGCGTCTCCAAAGCAGGTGATATTCTCACAGATGCAGTGAAGAAGCACTTTGTTGCCACTTCATTCCACGCATGCGCCAACACAAAGTTCGTACTTGCGGGACTCGGGAATGACGCCGGAATGTACGGCTGCGTAGAGATGCTCTTAGATTAAAAAGGGCTTTCGCCCGCGTGCATCGCACTATAAACGGGATACGTTTTATTATGGGAAGCAGAGACTATCACGTTCCAGATGCAACCGGAGGCGGCAATTCTAAGCGCAAAATCCGGTATTTCTAACCATGCCGCGTCGAACATCCTTGATCATCTGTGTTTTTCCAAGTTTGGAACATTCCACGTGGCGTGTCCGCAAACC
>ERZ791891.399-NODE-399-length-21769-cov-30.245049_pt1 | contig 21769 bp, 18 predicted proteins | sample MGYA00510155_ERZ791891 | MGnify/ENA primary metagenome ERZ791891 (study PRJEB30046, sample SAMN00792061) | human gut metagenome | study: EMG produced TPA metagenomics assembly of the A metagenome-wide association study of gut microbiota in type 2... | reverse complement strand
TTTGCCCGTCAGTCTCCCGAAGGCTGGGACGTTTGGGGCAACGAGGTCGAATGCAGCATTACTCTTGGAAAGGAGGAAACAGTCAATGGCATTTGTTCCGGTTCCGAAGGATCTTAACCGCGTCAAAACGAAGGTCATGTTCAACCTGACCAAGCGGCAACTCATTTGTTTTTCCATCGCTGCGGCGGTCGGCGTCCCGATCTTCTTTCTGGCGAAGGCGCATCTCGATTTGTCTACGGCGGCAATGCTGATGGTGGTGATCATGCTCCCGTTTATCTTCTTCGCGCTTTACGAGAAGGACGGTCAGCCCGCCGAAAAGTATCTGTACCACATCGTACAGTCCATGTTCATCCGGGACAAGGTGCGTCCCTATCGCACAAACAATCTCTACGCTGAAATTCAGCAGAAAATCAAAGAACAGGAGGAATTGCAGCTTGAACAACAGCACAGCAAAGGCAAAGCCTAAGATGACGGTCAAAAACGGTGTCATTTACGGCGATGCCCTTTCCGCTCAGGAAAAGAAGCGGATCGTCATGCAGAAGAAAAAGGACAGGAAGGCAAAGAAAGTCCGCAAGTCCGCCCAGCAGACCATTCCCTATGTGGAGATGTGCCGCGACGGTATCTGCAAGGTAAACAGCCGCCTCTACACGAAGTCCATCGCCTTTGAGGACATCAACTACCAGCTTGCGCAGAACGAGGACAAAACTGCCATCTTCGAGAACTGGTGCGACTTTCTGAACTACTTCGACAGCTCGATTTTCGTCCAGCTCTCCTTCATCAACCAGAAGGCAAGCCTCAATGAGTTTCGTAAGCGCATCAACATCCCGGCGCAGGAGGACGATTTCAACGACATCCGCTCCGAGTATTCCAGTATGCTGCAAAGCCAACTCACCAAGGGCAACAACGGACTGGTCAAGAAGAAGTACATCACCTTCGGCATTGAGGCGGACTCCCTCCGCACGGCAAAGCCGAAGCTCGAACGCATTGAAACCGACATTCTCAACAACTTCAAAACCCTCGGTGTGAGAACCGAGCCGCTGTCCGGCTATGAGCGGCTGAAAGTGCTTCATGATGTATTCAACATGGACACCAATGAGCCGTTCCGCTTTTCCTTTGACATGGTTGCCCGGACGGGACTCAGCACGAAAGATTTCATCGCGCCCACTTCCTTTGACTTCCGTGAAGGCAAGTGCTTCAAGATGGGCAGAACCGTCGGCGCGGCGAGCTTCCTGCAAATCCTCGCGCCAGAACTCAATGACCGTATGCTTGCCGACTTCCTTGAGATGGACAGCAACATTACGGTCAATTTTCATATCCGGACGATTGACCAGGCGAAGGCAATCAAGAGCATCAAGATGAAGATCACCGACCTCGACAAGATGAAGATTGAGGAACAGAAAAAGGCGGTCCGCTCCGGCTACGATATGGACATCATCCCGTCCGATCTCGCCACCTTCGGCGGTGAGGCAAAGCGTCTGTTGCAGGATCTCCAGACCCGCAATGAGAGGCTGTTCCTCGTGACCATCCTCATCATGAACACGGCAACCAACCGCCAGAAGCTCGAAAATGCTGTATTCCAGACCGCCGCCATTGCCCAAAAGTATAACTGTGCGCTCAAGCGTCTTGACTTCCAGCAGGAAGAGGGGCTGATGTCCTCTCTGCCTATCGGCATCAATCAGGTGGAGATCGAACGCGGGCTGACCACTTCCAGCACAGCGGTTTTCGTGCCGTTCACCACGCAGGAGCTTTTTCAGGGCGGCGAAGCTCTCTACTACGGACTGAATGCGCTGTCCAACAACATGATCATGGTTGACCGCAAGCAGCTCAAGAACCCCAACGGGCTGATCTTGGGTACGCCCGGTTCCGGTAAGTCCTTCTCCGCCAAGCGCGAAATGACGAACGCCTTCCTCATCACCGAGGATGACATCATCGTCTGCGACCCCGAAGCCGAGTATTTCCCCCTTGTTCAGAAGCTCGGCGGTCAAGTCATCCGCATCTCGCCGGTCAGCACGGATTACATCAATCCGCTGGACATCAACACGAACTACTCCGAAGAGGAAAACCCGCTGACGCTGAAATCCGACTTCATCCTCTCCATGTGTGAGCTGATTGTCGGCGGCAAGGACGGCTTGCAGCCGGTTGAGAAGACCATCATTGACCGCAGTGTCCGCATGGTCTATCAGGATTTTCTTGCAGACCCCAAACCGGAGAAAATGCCGATCCTCGAAGACCTCTACAACATTCTGAGAAATCAGAAGGAGCCGGAGGCACAGCGCATCGCAACTGCCCTTGAAATCTACGTTCACGGCTCTCTGAACGTCTTCAATCACAGAACGAATGTGGATGTCAACAACCGTTTTGTCTGCTATGACATCCGCGAACTCGGCAAGCAGCTCAAGAAGCTCGGTATGCTGATCGTGCAGGATCAGGTGTGGAACAGAGTTACCATCAACCGCGCCCAGCACAAGGCAACGCGCTACTACATGGACGAGTTCCACCTTTTGCTGAAAGAGGAACAGACCGCCGCGTACAGCGTGGAAATCTGGAAGCGTTTCAGAAAATGGGGCGGCATCCCGACCGGAATCACGCAGAACGTCAAGGATCTTCTTGCCTCCCGCGAGGTGGAGAACATTTTTGAAAACTCGGATTTTGTCTACCTTCTGAATCAGGCATCCGGCGACCGGCAGATTCTCTCGAAGGCGCTGAACATCTCGCCCAGCCAGCAGAACTACATCACCAATTCCAATGCCGGTGAGGGGCTGATCTTCTACGGCTCGACCATCGTTCCCTTCAAGGACGATTTCCCGAAGGACACTCAACTCTACCGCATCATGACCACCCGCTTAGAAGAAACCACACAGAACTGATAGGAGGATTTTGAATATGGATAAGAACTTCAACCTTGAGAACGCCAAGAACATCATCGCAGAAGTCAGCGGTGTTCCCGTGAATACCACGTTCGGCAGCATCACCAAGCCGATTGACCTTCTGCTTGAGGTCATCGACATGAGCGCCGATCTCATCGCGCTCATCCGCGAGGAAACCGAACTGAAAAAGCATCACCGCGCCTACCTCCACGTTCATGAGGAACTGGAGGACTGCGCCGACGAGATGGCAGCGCGTATGCAGGAGATTTTCGACGAGACCACCGACTGCGTGATCGGACTGATGAAGGATGTTCACGAGACCTTCCGTGTCCGCAAGCAGGAAGCGGCGGAGGACGATGCCGATACCGTCACCATCGCCAAGGAAGACTACGAGACCATGATCGACGATCTGCTCACGATGTCCGAAATCATTCAGTGCGTCGCAGATATGCGCACGCAGGATATGAGGGCAATCCGTGAGTTCGGCAAGTTCGTCCCCGCCTTTGCCGCCTTTGAAAAGAACCGCCTGAGCCTCTATCGTGAGGCGGCGAAGGAAGCCGAGGAAATCTTCGACCGTTGGGCGGACGAGATTGACGATCTCGACGAGGACTATGAGCCGGACGAGTATTACTCCGACTGATATGCGCTCAAATCCGAAGAAAGGAGCTGGTTTTTATAGAGCTTGACATCATTCATACCGGCGATTGCCTTGAAATCCTGAAAGCCCTGCCCGATGACAGCGTTCATTGCTGTGTGACGTCCCCTCCGTATTACGCGCTCCGTGATTACGGCATGGATGCTCAGATCGGCAGAGAGACAACGCCGAAGGAATATATCTCGCGCCTGACGGAAGTGTTTACCGAAGTCAGGCGCGTTTTGCGTCCGGATGGAACGCTCTGGTTGAACATCTCGGACACCTACGCCGGAAAGGGCAATCAGGGCGATTTCATTGACCCGAAGAACCCCAACGGCAGAAACGGTCAGGCTGTGGCTCTCAACAACAAGGTTGAGGGCTGCAAGCCGAAGGACATGATCGGCATCCCGTGGATGCTGGCTTTTGCCCTCCGCGATACCGGTTGGTATCTGCGCAACGACATCATCTGGATGAAGGACAACCCCATGCCGGAAAGCGTCAAAGACCGATGCGCCCGCTGCTACGAGCATATCTTTCTGTTCTCAAAGTCCAAGAAGTATTTCTTCGACTACAAGGCGATTTCCGAGCCGATTGCCCCTGCAACGGCAGAACGTCTCAAGCGCGGCATGAAGGGCGGCAACAAGTACGGCAAGCCCGTTCCCGGTCAGCCTCAGCCACAGTCCATCAATCGCCCCCGTGAGCATGGCGAGATCAAGGACGCAGACATCAATCCGCTTCGCAATAAGCGCGATGTCTGGAAGATCAACACCGTCCCTTTCAAGGGCGGTCACTATGCCGCCTACCCTCCGAAGCTGGTTGAGACCTGCCTTCTCGCCGGTTGTCCCGAAGGCGGTATTGTGCTTGACCCGTTCATGGGAAGCGGCACAACCGCTATGGTTGCCTCACAGATGGGACGGCATTTCGTCGGAATTGAGCTGAATCCGGCGTACACCGAGCTTGCCTACAAGCGGATTGGAGGTGAAATCTGATGTCCAAGGAACCGGAACTCAAAGCCCGCGACAAGGTAGTCGTGCGGATGACGCGGGAGGGCGCGGTTGAGGAAAACCTGACGGCTGGCACCGAGCAGCGTGTGTCAAAGCGGCTGGAAGATGCAGAGCTGGTGAAGCCCGCTGAGACAGCCGCGCCTTCCGAAGCTCTTTCTGCGGAGGAACAGAAAAAGGTGCAGATGCGCCGTCAGCAGCGTCAGTTTCAAGCGGAACACGCCGAGGATAATGACACACAGCCGCTCTCTGAAACGTCCGTCACAGAAGAGAAAAGGGCAGATAATCCACCCCAGAATGCACCTGAACCGCTGCCTTCGCCAGAAACGCCGTTCAAGCCTCCAACCTTAGAGCAGCACAGTGTTTCTTCTCATACCGGCACGGTGATTGCCGAAACGGTTGTCACGCACAAGCTGCGCAAGACCTCTGCGGTTGAAGCAGTGGATGCAGATGCCATTCTCACTCAAGCGGCGGAGACTGCCTCTGCAAAGCCGGTCTCGGACGATGCCGTCTCGACCACGAAGCGGATGCAGAAGCTCGAAAGGAAGTCCGAAAAGGCGCATGAGCGTCTGGACGCTGCCCGCGAGAAGCTACCCACGCACAAGGTTCTCAAGAAAGAGCGTGTCTTTGATGAGGAAACCGACAAGGGCAAAACCCGCCTTCATTTTGAAGATGAGCTGAAAAAGCCGAAGGGCAAGGGCAAGCTGCAATTCGAGGCAGACAAAACCGTCCGCAAGGTCGGTGACACTCTCGCCTCCGGCATTCACGGCAAAATCCATGAGGTCGAGCAGGAAAACTCGGCGGTTGAGGCGGCACATAAAACGGAGATTGCCGCTGAGACTGCCGCTCGGCATTTCAATCATCATCGGGAAAACAGCGTCAACAAGCCTTATGAGAAGGTCTCCAAGCTGGAACACAAGGCGGATGTCGCTGATGCCAAGCTCCAATATGAGAGAAATCAGCAGGAGCATCCTGAGATGAAGAAGCAGAACATGAACAAGCACTACCAGAAGCAGAGCATCAAGAAGGAATATGCTGCCGCTCGAAATGCCGGTTCTCAGACTGCCGGGACTGCGACAAAAAGCACCGGCAAGAAGCTCGGTGAGAAGGTGTCCGACAAGATCAAGGAGTTCTTTGAGAAGAACAAGAAGGTCTTCATCTGGATCGGCGTCGGAATTGCCATTCTCGTTTTGCTCGGTGCTGGAATCAGCTCGTGTTCGATGCTCACCTCTACCGGCTCGTCGATCATTGCGTCCTCCTATCTCAGCGAGGATGATGCGATGCTGGGCGCAGAAGCGCAGTATTGCCGGATGGAGCAAGAGCTGCAACGCTATCTGGATAACTACGAAAGCACCCATGACTATGACGAATATCACTTCGATCTGGATGATATTGAGCATGACCCCTATGTGCTGATCTCCATCCTCTCGGCTCTCCATGAGGGCGAGTTCACGCTGGATGAGGTGCAGGGTACGCTCCAAATGCTGTTTGAAAAGCAGTACATCCTTACCGAAGAGGTTATCGTCGAAACCAGATACCGCACGGAGACCGACACATGGACGGATGCAGACGGCAACACGCACACGGAAACCTACCGCGTCCCGTATGACTACTACATCTGCAACGTGAAGCTCGAAAACTTCAATCTCTCCCATGTCCCGGTCTACATCATGTCTCAGGAACAGCTTTCCATGTACGCAACGTATATGTCGGTGCTGGGCAATCGCGAGGATCTGTTCGGTGATTCTCCCTATGTGGACAAGTACATCACAAATCCTCCCGCCGACTACGATGTCAACCCGGAATACCTGAACGACGAGAAGTTTGCGACACTGATCACCGAGGCGGAAAAGTATCTCGGCTATCCGTATGGTGCAACTTGTTCCCAACTGAAAAGGTTGGGCACTTGTCCAATGATTGGAGGTGAAAAGAAAGACAGGTGAACTGGTAATTCGATTGGTGGAATGATGGGGTAACGCCCTGAAACGCCAGCCTAATACTCCGACTGGCTTAAAGCGGAAACGCTATGGGTCAGAAGCTCGGTGAAGTCGGCTGAGAGTGACCGTAAGAATTGCTGGATAACAACCAGCCACACGAAAGCCGCCCAGAGGTGGGCGGTGTCACCTATAGGCCGGGGCTCTATAAAATACCTATGGTTAGAATGTGCGGAAGCACTGACGAAAACCGCGAATGTACAGGTCTAAAGGTAGGCCATATAGAAATGTATGGTGGCGTTAATTCGCCGTCAGTGTGGTTTAGTAAAAATCGTATGTATGAACGACCATGATGTGTTAAAGGCGCATCCAAGCTGACAGGACTAAAGCGGAGACCTAAGGGTATATGCACAGATAGAATTATCGGAACAAGGAAAGGTATCGGGCTTTACCATAGTGGTAAAGCAGGCAGACGAAGAAAATAAGCTGCCGAACCGGTGCTGAAAAGCAGAGGTCGGACTTACGATGAATCCCGCGAAAAAGAAGGATTCGGAGGGATGGCCTCAAGTCATTAGTCATATATGAAACAATCATTCAATCGCAGTAAGGATTCGAGTAGGACAAAAAAGTCACTCAATTCAAAAGAAGGGAGTGATGCCTTATGCCAAAAGAGAAAGCCGAAAAATCATTATGTATGAGCGGACTGCGCCATGCTGAGTATTACGGAATGCAGGAAGTGTTTGACGGTCTGTATGCGAAAAGCAGTAAAAATGAGACTTTCACAAATTTGATGAGCATCATCTTAAAACGTGAAAATATCCTGCTGGCATATAGAAATATCAAGTCAAATGACGGAAGCAAAACTCCGGGAACAGATGGCGTGACATTCGATGACATCGGAAAGCTGATGCCGGATGAGGTTATTGATACAGTCCGTTTCATTACAATCGGCAGTACACATGGGTATCGTCCGAAACCTGTCCGAAGAAAAGAAATACCAAAACCTTACGACCCAACAAAAACCAGGCCGCTGGGAATCCCCTGCGTCTGGGACCGGCTGGTACAACAATGTATCAAGCAGGTCATGGAGCCGATTTGTGAAGCGAAATTCAGCGAAAACAGTTATGGATTCCGTCCAAACAGGTCTGCTGAAAACGCCATCGCAAGAGCGGAGTTCTTAATACAGAATACAAGACTGCACTATGTCGTTGAGTTTGATGTCAAAGGATTCTTTGACAATGTAGACCACAGCAAGCTGATAAAGCAGATATGGTCGCTCGGAATCAGGGACAAAAATCTCCTGTTCGTGCTGAAACGGATTCTTAAAGCACCAATACGGTTAGAAAATGGGGCAATGGAATACCCGACCAAAGGGACACCCCAAGGCGGTATTATCTCCCCGCTTCTGGCGAATATCGTGCTGAATGAATTAGACCAATGGGTTGACAGCCAATGGCAGGATAATCCGGTCACGGCAAAATACAAGACCTCCATAAACGCAAATGGCAGTATCAATAAATCCAATGCCTACAAGTTTATGCGAAGGACAAATCTAAAGGAGATGTATATTGTCCGTTACGCTGATGATTTCAGAATATTTTGCAGGACGAAAGATGAAGCGGAACGGACGATGAAGGCAGTCACACAATGGTTAATGGAACGTCTGCATTTAGAGGTTTCGCCAACAAAAACAAAGATAGTGAATGTAAAACATCGCTATTCAGAGTTCTTAGGGTTCAAGATGAAGGTGTTTCGCAGAGCAGATAAATATGTCATCAAATCTCATGTAGGTGACAAACAGCTTGAACATGCGCGTCAAAAACTGGTCACACAGGCGAAAAATATAATCCACCCAAGAAAGGAAAAACATGAGCGTGGTGAGATTTCGCTGTATAACTCAATCGTCGTGGGGCTGCAAGACTATTACAGAATAGCAACTTGTATCAGTGAAGATTGCAGTTCCCTGGGACGTTCTGTCATGACAGTGCTGACCAATGGATTAAAGGAACGCCAGGGAAGCAGACTTGTGAGAAACGGCCGAAAATTAACGGTCTTTGAATCGCAGAAATATGGAAAGTCTAAATCGCTACGCTATGTGAAAGGGACGGACGAACCAGTATATCCTATCAGCTATATCCGGCATAGCATCCCTCTAAGCCGAAAAAGGGCTATCAACTGCTACACCCCAGCGGGGCGGAAGGGATTGCACGATAATCTGAAAATCAACGTGAATCTGATGCTGGCACTTATGCGACAGCCTATAGGAAACAGGAGCGTTGAATTAGCTGATAACCGGATTTCCCTATTCTCGGCACAATACGGAAAATGTGCTGTTACGGGAATGCCATTTCTGACAACAGATGAAATACACTGCCACCACATCAAGCCGAAAAAATACGGTGGGAATGACAGCTACGAAAATCTGGTGCTGATAAATAAACTGGTACACCGGCTCGTCCATGCAGAAACGGTTGAAACGATTACTTATTACCTTGAAGTCTGCAATCTCAATAAGAAGCAAATGGAAAAGCTGAACGCTCTGCGCCTGAAAGCAGGTTTAGGAGAAATTCGGGGAACACAACCCCTAAAAATGAACAAGGTAGATTGTAATAGATTGTGAGTATGACTAACGATGGAACGCCGTGTGCGGTGAAAGTCGCATGCACGGTGTGAAGTGGGGGAAAATCCGGAGATAACATCAAAGGATTACCTATCACTATTTTGGGGCGGCTCCAATCCCGACACATCCTTCGATTGCTCCGGCTTCGTCAGCTATGTTCTCACGAACAGCGGACTTGTGAACACCGGACGGCTGGGCGCGCAGGGGCTTTACAACGTCTGTACGCCGGTTTCAAAGGCGAATGCACAGCCCGGTGATCTCATCTTTTTCGTCGGGACGTATGACACCCCCGGCGTGTCCCACGTCGGCATCTACGTCGGTGATGGGGTCATGATCCACTGCGGCGACCCCATTCAGTACACATCCATCAACTCTTCCTACTGGCAGCAGCATTTCTACGCCTTCGGAAGACCCGCCTATTAAAAGAAAGGAGTTTTTCATGAATCCCAAATATCAGAAAGTCCTCTCCGACATTGAGAAGGCTGAAAAGAAGAAGTCCGAAATTGAAGGTCAGCTCAAGGAGCTGTACGACAAGAAGACAGAGCTGGAAAACCTTGAAATCATCAATACCGTGCGCTCTATGGTGATGGACAAGGATCAGATCATGGCGTTCCTGTCTTCCATGAAGGGCGGCACCAAGCCCGCTGAAAATACGGAGGTAATCGACAATGCGTAAGAAGTTTCGTTTTCTGACCGTCCTTGCGGTCTGCGTCATGGTTCTGTCCTGCTTCTCTGTCACGGCGTTTGCCTACGCCGATGATACCGAGCAGAACCTTCCGGTCACTGAGGCAACCCAGCCGGAACAGCAGCCTGAGACTACTCCCACGCCGGAAAAGCCGAAGGGTGAGCCGATTGACGATGAGGGCAACGCCTACACCCGCGACTTGCTCTATGACAAGGCAACCAACAAGCAGTTCATCACCATCCAGACGAAGAACGGCAACACCTTCTTCATTGTCATCGACTACGATGCGCCGATCAACGAAGACGAGGAACAGTACCAGACGTACTTCCTGAACATGGTCGATGAAAGCGATCTGCTTGCGCTGCTGGACGAAGATACTGCGGCTGCTCTGACTACCTGTAACTGCAAGGAGAAATGCGCTGTCGGTCAGGTCAACACCGACTGCCCGGTCTGCAAGACCAACATGAGCGAATGCAACGGCACAGCCCCCGTTACACCTGAGCCGGATAAGGATGCAGAAACCGATGCTCCCGCCCCTAAACCCGAAAAGAAATCCAACATCGGCATGATCCTCGTCATCTTCGTTCTTGCCGGTGCTGCGGGTGCAGCTTATTACTACATCAAGTTCGTCAAGGGCAGAAAGCCCAAGGATGAAGATATGGACTTCTTTGATGATGAAGGCTACGAGGAAGAGCCGTACATCAACGAGGATGATGAGCCGCAGATTGCGGAGGATGCTGAAACGGATGGTGATGAAGATTGATCTTAGTCATTGCTGAAAAGCCCAGCGTTGCCCAGTCCATCGCAAAGGTTCTGGGCGCAACGTCCCGAAAGGACGGCTATATGGAGGGCGGCAATTACATCGTTTCGTGGTGCTTCGGTCATCTGGTGGAGCTGGCAGACGCCAGCTCCTACGATGAGCGGTATGCCAAGTGGCGGTATGACGATCTGCCCATTGTTCCGGAAAACTGGATGTTTGAGGTCACGAAGGACAAAGCCCAGCAGTTCAAGGTGCTGTCCTCTCTCATGAAGGACAAGCGCGTCACCGAGCTGGTCTGCGCAACCGATGCAGGACGCGAGGGTGAGCTGATCTTCCGGCTGGTCTACAACAAAGCCGGATGCACCAAGCCCTTCAAGCGTCTGTGGATCAGCTCGTTGGAGGACTCCGCCATCCGCGAAGGCTTCAATCATCTCCGGGACGGCAAGGAATATGACCGTCTCTATGAAGCAGCACTCAGCCGCTCGAAGGCGGACTGGATTGTCGGCATCAACGGCACCCGCCTTTTCACCACGCTCTATCACAAGAAGCTGGTGATCGGGCGCGTCCAGACGCCGACCCTTGCAATGCTGGTGGAGCGTGACGGGAAAATCTCCACGTTCCAAAAGGAGAAGTATTTCAACGTCCACGTCGGCAAGGGCGATCTGACCGCCGATCTGGAAAAGGTCAAAACCGAAGAGGAAGCAAAAAGAATTGCGGCGGCTTGCGAGAAAAAGCAAGCCGTCGTTTCTTCTCTCAAGCGGGAGACGAAAACCGTCAATCCTCCGAAGCTCTACGATCTGACCACCTTGCAGCGCGAGGCAAACCGATACTACGGCTTCACTGCCCAGCAGACGCTCGATCTCGTCCAGACGCTCTACGAAAAAAAGCTCCTGACCTATCCGCGCACGGACAGTCAGTTCATCACGGACGATATGGAGGACACTGCCCGTCAGGTCATTTCCATCGTCTGCCGCAAGCTTCCGCTTTTCTCCGGCGTTTCGGTTACTCCGGACATTGCCCGCGTAACCGACAACAGCAAGGTCACAGATCACCACGCTATTCTCCCGACCGTCCAGCTCGAAAAGCAGGATGTTTCGGCGCTCCCTCAGTCGGAGCAGAAAATCCTCAATCTTGTTGGGATGCGCCTTCTGTGTGCGACCGGCGAGAAGCACACCTACGCAGAGACGCAGATCTCGCTCTCCTGCGAGGGCTATGCGTTCAAAGCCAAGGGCAAGACCGTCGTTCAAAACGGATGGAAAGCCATTGAAGAGCTGTTCAAGTCCTCCCTCAAGACGAAGGAAAAGGACGAACCCATAAAGTCCCTGCCCGAAGTCCATGAGGGCGATGTTCTGGATGGTGTGTCCGCCAGCGTCACCGAACACTTCACGACGCCCCCAAAGCAGTACACGGAAGACACGCTTCTGTCTGCGATGGAGACCGCCGGAAACGATCAGTTCGACGATGACACCGAGAAGAAAGGTCTCGGAACACCCGCGACCCGTGCCGGTATCATTGAAAAGCTGGTGAAATCCGGCTTTGCAGAGCGTAAAGGCAAATCCCTCATTCCCACGAAGGACGGCTGCAACCTTGTCTGCGTCCTGCCGGAACAGATCACTTCTCCCGCAATGACGGCGGAATGGGAAAACACGCTCATGGAGATTGAACGCGGCAAGGCAGATGCGGACGCTTTCCTAAGCGGCATTGTCCGGATGACCGGCGATCTCGTGAAAGCCTATCCCTTCCTCTCCGATGCCGAAGCCCAGCGTTTCGGCACGGGCAAGGAGGAAATCGGCAAATGCCCCCGCTGCGGCTCTCCGGTCTATGTCGGCAAGGGCAATTTCTACTGCTCGAACAAGGCTTGCTCCTTCTGCCTGTGGGAAGACAATAAGTTCTTTTCCGGCAAGAAAAAGAAGCTGACCAAGAGGATTGCAAAGGAGCTGCTGGACAAGGGCTGGTGCCGAGTGACTGGGCTTTACACGCCGAAGAAGCCTCAGCTCTACGATGCAGTGATCCGTCTGGATGACAGCGGCGGCAAATACGTCAGCTTCAAGATGGAGTTTGATCGATGACCCGCCCAAAGTATGTTGCTTCATGCAGCGGAGGCAAAGACAGCGTAGCGACGCTCCTGCTGGCTGCACAGCACAATGAGCCGCTTGACGAGGCGGTTTTCAGTGAGGTCATGTTCGACAAAAACACAAGCGGCGAAGTCCCGGAACACCGGGACTTCATTTATGACCGGCTCAAGCCCTTCTGCGAAAAGGAGCTGGGCATCAAGTTCACCATTCTCCATGCGGACAAGACCTACGATAACGTATTTCATCACGTCATCACCCGCGGACCGCATAAGGGTGAGGTTCGCGGCTTTGCATGGGCTGGTATGTGCGCGGTCAATCGAGACTGCAAAATCCCGCCCGTCCGCAAGTACAATGCCGCACTCTCGCCGGACACCGTGAGCTATGTCGGCATCGCGGCGGATGAGCCAAAACGCATTGCTCGGCTGGATGGAATAACGAAGGTCAGTCTGCTTGCCAAATACGGCATGACCGAGGCGGACGCCTACAAGCTCTGTCAGGAACACGGGCTGCTTTCCCCGATCTACGCTCACTGCCGGAGAAACGGCTGCTGGTTCTGTCCCAATGCAAGCGATGAAGAGCTGCTGCACATGATCACAAAGCATCCGGATATGTTTGACCGTCTGATTGAATGGGAGAACGAGGATAACATCTTCCATCGTCGGATGACGCGCAGAGAAACCCCGTCTGAGGTAAAGGCTCGTTTACTGAGCAAATCCCAGACGGGGTTTTCTTCGCCCAAAAGCAAATAAGAAATGGAGGTTTGAGATGGCTGAAAACAAAAATGCACAGCAAGTCCACGAAATCACGGACAAGCTGGAACAGGGCATCAAGGAGCTGTTTGAATCCGAGCGGTTCAAGGAATATCTCCGCACGATGTCCAAGTTCTACAACTATTCCTTCAACAACACGCTGCTCATTGCGATGCAGAAGCCGGAGGCAACCTATGTTGCCGGTTATACCTCGTGGCAGCGCAACTTTGACCGTCAGGTCATGAAGGGCGAAAAAGGCATCAAAATTCTTGCGCCCGCGCCGTACAAGGCACAGGAAGAGCGTGAGAAGATTGATCCTTTGACACAAAAACCGGTAATCGGCGCAGATGGGAAGGCTGTCACAGAAACAGTTGAGGTTCTGCGTCCTGCCTTCAAGGTGGTGAGTGTCTTTGATGTTTCCCAGACGGACGGCAAGGAGCTTCCGGACATCATCGTCGATGAGCTGAAAGGCACCGTCGAAAACTACGAGGCGTTCTTAGACGCGCTCAGGCAGGAATCTCCCGTCCCTATTTCCTTTGAGGACATTCCGGGCGGTGCAAAGGGATTCTTCTCGCCGGTTGAAAGCCGCATTGCCATTCAGGAGGGCATGAGCGAAATCCAGACGGTCAAAACCGCCATTCACGAGATCGCCCACGCGAAGCTCCACGCCGTCAAGCCGGATGAGAAAGCCGCGCCAGAAGATAAGAAGGATCGGCACACCAAGGAGGTTGAAGCGGAAAGCGTTGCCTACACCGTCTGCCAACGGTACGGCATTGAAACCTCGGACTACTCCTTCGGTTACATCGCCGGTTGGTCATCCGGCAAGGAAACCAAGGAACTGAAAAGCTCTCTGGACACCATCCGCAAGACGGCGGCTGAGATGATCGAGGGCATTGACGCCAAGCTCAAGGTGCTGCTGGCAGAAAAAGCACAGTCCGCAGAGAAGGAAGCCGAAGCGCCCGCAGAGCCGATGCCGGAAGTCCCCATTTACCACGAGACGGCGAATTACGCCTATGAAGCCGGTGAGCTGGAGTCATATCGTGCTTCTCTCGCCGCAAACGTGGAATGCCGCCGTGCGATTGAAGCGGCGATCAGCTCCAACTACGGAGATAACCGCCTGAATGCGGAAGCTGCCGTGAAAAGCGTCCTTGAGCAGTTCTCTCCGGAGCGCGTCCGGTATGTCCTCGCAAACACCATTCAGCAGAAAGACTTTGACGGGCGCATTCCCCAGCCCCTCAAGGAATGGGCGAAGAACGTTGAGGTCTGCCCGGAGAATGCCTCTCGCTTCCTTGTGGATAAACCCAATCCCGGACTGACGGCACTTTTCGTGGATGCGTTCCGTCAGCAGACCGAACCCCAGAAGGAAGCTGTTTCTGAGAAAACGGAGGAAAGAGACCCGGAGGTCGTTGCATGGGAGAACGATGAGATTACCTCGATTGAGGTAAAAACCGTGGAGGTTAAGTCTCCCTTTGCTCCCTCGCCGGAGGAAGCGGAAAAAGCACCGAAGGCACACCGTCTGACCGCCGAAGAGAAGGAAATCAAAGCCGCCGTCATGGACACGCTCAAGGGGCAGATCGCCTATAACAACGACGGAATGCGGGCTTCCTACCGCGCCTCTAACCACTCCTTCAATCTGCTGGCACGGAACGGCGTCAGGATTGAGGGCAACACGGTCACGCAGAACGGTGAGCCGCTGTTCAAAATCCATCGCCGTCATGCAGCGAGGAAAACACAGGGCTGCTATCGTGAGCTGATGCCGACGCTGGAATACGTCAAGCAGGAGCAGAAGCAGGAAAAGCCCTCCATCCGTGATCAGCTCAGGACTGCCGCGAAAACGCAGCCGGAGAAGAAGTCCCCGGTCAAATCCAAAACGCACGACATGGAGTTGTGAGAAAGGAGACGCATGAAGAAATACACAGACGTTGACATCGTTGCGGAGCTGCAGAAGCTCGTGGACAGTCATGTAGACAGCTACAAGGAAGACTTCGACATCGACAAGCGCATCATCCGCCGTGCCGCCGAAAGCCAGAATCCCGAAGACAAGACGCTGATGTGGTTCTGCCGCCCGCACGGAACGCACTGCCTCAACGAAAATCAGGTCTTCATTCAGGGAACGCGGGATCACAACACCTTCCGTTTCTATGCGGAGCAGACCTACGACGAGTGCATTGCCCGTGTCATCGTTCCGAAAGCCGTCAAGCGCGGCATGGTGTTCGGAGATGTCTTTGAGATCAACTACCGGGAACAGGCAGCAAATGTAGCGCAGAACTCGGTTGCGCCGGATCATGACCGGCTGACCTTCGCAGACGGCTTTGTGCTGGACGCCCCCTGCCGCAGCAGCTTCGATGCAGCAATGGCTCTGGTCGGTGAGCATGGAGGCGTCAAAACCCACCAGACGCTCCCGAAGGACGCGGATGCTCTGGCGGAAGTGCTGTCCAAGCAGAAAAGCCGCCGTGACAGACTGCCGGAGGCAGAAAGGACAGAGGCACTATCGCCTCTGCCTGTTGCAGAACTTCGGAAGTATGAGGCAGTCAAAAAGGCTCATCCGGACGCGCTGGTCTGCTTTGCTCAGAACGGCTATTTTGAGCTGTACGGCAAGGACGCAGAGAAAGCCGCGCCGCTTCTCGGCACAAAACTCCTTGAAAAGAAGATGCGCGGCAAGCCTTCCGTGCCGGTTACTGGTTTCCGTGAAAGCGCATGGGTAGCTGGTTCTCATAAGCTCTGGAAGTCTGGCATGGATGTCTTTCTCAGCAAGGACGGCGAGACCTTCAAGGAACTCAAAGCCGCAGATTACATTCCTGTCGGCGCGACACTGAATGTGGACGGAATCAGGTGCAGAATCGACGCGGTTGATTTTGCTGCTGATGAGGTCCGGCTGACCAACATTGAGGACAAGAACCGCCCCATCCGCTTTTCTGAGAGCATCCAGTATGTCCGCTCCTATGTGGAGGATGCCGGAACTGCTATCTACGACACCATCCCCAAGAAACCCGCTGCCCGTGAATCCATCCGTGACAAGCTGAAATCCGCGCAGAAAGCCCAGCTGTCCCACACACCGAAGCCGCAGAAAAACAAAGGAAAGGATATGGAACTCTGATATGAAGAATTTTACCGTGGAAGAAATCAACCTGATGTGCTGCTTCAATACGTCCAGCCGCAAGCGGCTGATCGACGATATGAAGAGCGTCACCCTGAACGACATGGACAGCGAGATCGCAGAGCTGATGTATAAGACCATCCGGAAGCTCGAAGCCATGACGGACGCAGAGTTTGAGGAACTGTATATCATGCCGGACGGCATGGTGGATGACTGAAAGGAGGATGCCTATGCCCGTATTAGACGGTGATTTTGAAGCCTTCGTCACGAACCTTGGCAAGTACAACGAGGGTATGCTGATCGGTGAGTGGGTGAAGCTGCCCACCACCGAGGAAGAGATGCAGAAGGTCTTTGAGCGTATCGGGATCGGCAAGCAGGATGAGTTCGGTCAGCCCTACGAAGAGTGGTTTATCACCGACTACGAATGCCCGATCTATGGCGTTCAGAAGATGCTTGGCGAGTACGAGAGCCTTGATAAGCTCAACTACCTTGCCGCTTTGATTGACGAGCTTTCCCTGAGCGATCAGGAAAAGCTCGTTGCCATTATGGAGGCTGGCTGCGATGAGGTCAGCGACATCGACGATCTCATCAACCTGACGTTCAATCTGGACTGCTACGACATCATGCCCGGTATCAACGACGAATCCGACCTTGGCTATTATTACGCCCACGAAGCCGGTATCTACTCTGAAAAGGATCTCGGTCCTCTGGCAAATTACATCGACTATGAACGCTATGGGCGCGACATTGCGATGGATGAGCAGGGACGCTTCACCGATGAAGGCTATGTCCGCGTCGCAAGCGAGAGGTGGGACAGACAGTTCAACGGCGATCTTGATGATATTCCCGACGAATACCGGATTACCGGCTCAGGGGAAGCCGCCGAGCGTGACAGCACCATCGCCGTTCTCGTCGTTGAGCCGGGAAAGGAGCCTTATGTGAAGGAGATTGACTCCGGGCTGGAGTCCTTGCAGCATGAGGTCGGCGGCTGCATCGAGGCGATTTATCCCTACGAAGACCCGGTTGCCTTAGTCTGCAACGAGGAAGGCAAGCTGGAAGGTCTGCCCCTGAACCGCGCTCTGCGTGATGAGGACGGTGACATCTACGACGTTGTTGCCGGAACATTCTTGGTAGTTGGCTTGACGGATGACAGCTTCGGCTCTCTGACCGTAGAGCAGATGCACAAGTTCTCTGACCACTTCAAAGTGCCGGAGCAGTTTGTTAAGTTGGGCGATAAGATTGTTGCGATCCCCATGATCTCGAAGGAGCAGCAGAAACAGGAAGTCGCCCAGCAGAAGGACTTTGAGATGAACGCCGATACCTCCGGCTTGACGGTTGCCGGTCACATCGGGACGTGGCACACCATTGATCAGCACGAAGTCGGCGGTCACAGCTTTTACCTGATGGAGCATGATACCTACGGCGATGAAGCTGCCTGTATCATTGTCGATGAGCGCGGCAAGCTCGTCCTTGATGATGTCTACAACGGCTTTGACGATGACACGCTCCGCCTTCTCGACCTTGAGGTCAAGGAAGTGCCGGAAATGCCCGATCCCACGCTCTCCGTTCAGGATATGAAGGACTACGGCTACGCATGGGCTGGCGTTCTTCCTGCCGGTCAGGAGGCGGCTGAAAAGGCACTCGAAAAGGGCTGTGAGGTTTACCGGCTCTATTCGGATAACACCGAAGGCTTATGTGTGGATGCCAAGGAAATTGCCGACCATGCTGCAAAGGGCGGGATGCTCGGCATCAGTAAGGAAAGCTGGATGGCGGCACTTGAGAAGGAAAACTATCTCAAGTCGGCTGAGATGGCAATGGAGGATGATTACGGCATGATTGACGGGATCATCAACAACGGTCCGAAGGAAGATAAAGTCCCGGAGCGCAGCGAGAAGTCCTCTATCATGGATCGGCTCAAGTCCGCAAAAGCAGATCATCCTCCAAAGGAATGCCCTCCTAAGCAAAAGCACAAAGGAGAGATAGAGCTGTGAGCAAGAGTCAGAAGTGGAAGTTAGAATGGAGCTTCTATCTCGATACAGACGGGCGGCGCAAATACAATGATTTGTGCCGCCGCTGCATCCATTCCTGCAAGCAAAGTTTCAGGGCTGAAATCGTCAGATGTCCATGCTACATTTCCAAACGCAGCAGAGTAGACAGATAAGCCCGTTTTGTGTTGTGAAAAGGGTTGAAAATCAAGGATTTCTCGTCCTATAAACGGCACAGAGAAGTTGCCCTGTATGTTTTCCTATCTATGTGTTCCCAACCGAAAGTGTAGGAATAAAGGTCGATTTTCTACCTTCCTTTGAAGGCAACAAAGTAGCACAAAGAGCCTCTGTCGATGCCCAGTCGGGTGTCGGCAGAGGCTCTTTTTTTGTGTCTTTTCCTTGAATTTTACCGTAAAATCATTCGCTAATCCATAGTAACACCATTAGCGTTTCTGTATCACTATGGTTCTAATCCATATAATATTCATGAGCGATTTAGAAAAGGAACAGGTAAACGCCCATGATTGATAAACGAATAGGAAAGCGCGTTAAGCAAGCCCGTGAGCGTCTTGGTATTACACAAGAGGATCTTGCAGAAAAGACCGGCTTAACCACAAATTATATTTCCACCGTCGAGAGAGGGATGTCATTTCCGCGTTGCGAGAAGCTGATTATTTTGCTCAATGGCTTGGAGACATCCGCTGATTCAATTTTCTGCGATGTCTTAGAGCATAGCGGAGAGGCAAAAGCCTCAGAACTCTCAAAGAAAATTGCTGATCTTCCTCCCGAAGCGCAAAAGCGCATTTTGCAAATGGTTGAGTTGATGATCCAGCAAGAGAAGGATAACATGAAGTAAACTCATTGAAGGCTGCGTGATTTTTCACGCAGTTTTTTCTTTTGCCGACTTATTTCTACAAATTTCTTGATTTTCTATGCTATAATCTACGTATAAGCGATTTAGAAACACACGCTAATACATATAAGGAGATCAAGAATATGAAAAGTTGTGCCTTCACCGGACACCGACCTCAAAATTTACCCTTTGGCTTTCGTGAGGATGATGAACGCTGCACTGCGCTCAAAGAAACCCTAAAAAAACAAATTATCTCTTTGATTACAGATGAAAATGTTACCCACTTTATCTCTGGCATGGCTCTCGGCGTTGATATGTACGCTGCCGAGATCGTTCTGGAACTGAAGAAGACTTATCCAGACATTACGCTTGAGAGTGCTATACCGTGCGAAACACAGGCAGCCAAGTGGAATGCAGCAATGCGCGAAAGGTACTATGGCATTGCCGCTCAATGTGATAAAGAAACGCTTCTTCAAACGCACTATACTCCTGACTGCATGGACAAGCGCAATCGGTACATGGTAGATCACGCTGATTACATCATTGCTGTATGGGACGGCAAGCCCAGCGGTACAGGCAAGACAGTGATGTACGCCCAAAGCAAGGGGAAGGTAATCATCAAAGTCAATCCGGCAACACTCACGGTTGAACGGTTGTAAATGCCAAAAACGCCTCCGCAAATCAATCCTTGCTTAAATCGCATAATACATTTCCAAAATACAAACGCAGTACACGATTCCGCGATTGTGGAATCCGTGTACTGCGTTCATTTTTTTGTGCAGCCTTTCACAGATCAAGAAGAAGTCACTCTTTTTCGGAAAGTCGAATAGTGCCTCCTATGAACAGCACATCGAGTCAATGAATTTGAATCGCTGGAAACGGTTATTCGTTTCTGCTGCACTGTAAAAGCCGAGTCAGAACTGAATAAGATTACAGCAGATCGTTTAGTAAATTCATGCACTTGACCTTCTGTTGGAGGTTTGCACTTCCATAGACATTCAGCGTAAAGGACACATTTTTATGGCCGAGGATTTCAGAGAGCGACTTAATATCAAACTCCGGTATCTCAATCGCCCTGACCGCGAATGTGTGTCGGATCTCATGGAACTTCACCTTCTCCAATCCATTTCGTTTCAGAAAACGGGTGAAGAACTGCCGATAAGTACGAGGCTCTGTCGGCTTTGTTTTGCCGGTCAAGAAGTAGTGGTTAGGGTTATCCGTGTAGAACTTCTTGATAATGTTCATCAGAAGAGACGGAACAGGGATCGTCCTTGCAGAAGTTTTCGTTTTGGGCGGTCCGATGTGAAGATAGGATTTACCCTTCTTTTTGTCATAGATGCGCTGGACAGTCTTATTGATGCTGATTGTCTTATCCGTCAACGAGATGTCCTTCATCTGCAATCCGCAGAGTTCTCCAATGCGTACTCCGGTAAAAAGTGCAATGAGAATGCCAGCGGTCTTTCTGTTCAAGTTCATGTAGATGCACTGAATCAGCGCTTGCTCCTGATCTTTTGAGAGAGAAACAACCTTCTTAATGCCAAGTTCCTTCGGGTACTCGATGAGATCCCAGTTCAGCAGTGGAATTGCCCTTTCTTTGTACGCAAACTCCATTGACAGTCTGAGAACAAGGATCACATCCCGGATAGTCTTTACCGTTAGCCCTCCGGTCTTGTCCAACCTACCGGCATCATGGAGATACGAAATGTAGCTCTGGATGTCCGTTTCGGTGATGCTGCCGATCTTACGCTTGCCGAAGTATGGAATAAGATGATTTTCGGCAATCAGCGTAAAGCTGGCATGGGTTGACGGCGTGATCATTGGCTGCTTTTGATTTAGCCAAGTGTTCACAAGCGTCTTGAATTGTGTATTGTTAGTCATATTGACCACCTCCACGAACATTATCCGTTGGAGGGATAATCAGGGCAGTATATTCCTCAAGTAACGGTCTTGAGAAGCGTCCGAAACTTCGGTTTCCGGGCTTCGATGAGCCATACAAACAGTGCCGCATTGGTGACATCTATGCAGAGCGAAGTCAGCGCGGAGCATCCGACATGGAATTACTGTCTGTTACAATGAACGATGGTGTCAAGCCCCGTTCCGAGATAGAAGGAAAGGACAATTCCAGCGAGGACAAAAGCAATTATAAGATCGTCCGCAAGGGTGATATGGTCTACAATTCCATGCGAATGTGGCAAGGCGCAAACGGTATTTCTCCGTGCGACGGTATTGTAAGTCCTGCATATACCGTTCTTATGCCCAAGCAAGAGATTAACAATGGATATTTTGCGGCACTCTTCAAAAGCGCGAACCTGATCAATGAGTTCAGGAAGAACTCCCAAGGAATGACATCGGACACATGGAATTTGAAATACCCTCAGATAGAAACGATAAAGGTACAGATTCCCTCTGTTTCTGAGCAGGACAAAGTATCAGAAATGTTCAGTGTCCTTGATGAAAGAATAGCCGCTCAATCGCGGTTGGTTGAATCCCTCAAGAAGTATAAAAGAGG
>ERZ791891.385-NODE-385-length-22498-cov-7.259725_pt1 | contig 22498 bp, 15 predicted proteins | sample MGYA00510155_ERZ791891 | MGnify/ENA primary metagenome ERZ791891 (study PRJEB30046, sample SAMN00792061) | human gut metagenome | study: EMG produced TPA metagenomics assembly of the A metagenome-wide association study of gut microbiota in type 2... | reverse complement strand
CGAAGGTGTAGATCCCGTTTTTCAGCACGCCGGTGTTTACGTATACTTGGTCTTTGGTTTCGTTTCCTGTGATTCCTTCTTCATAGTCCTGAATGGTCTGGCTTTCCGGTGTCTCCGGGGTATAGAGGTACTGTCCCTGTCCTGTTTCCGGATTGAAGGTGATCTTCCCTGTCTTCAGCGCTGCTGATGAGGCTGTCAGGCCTTCCGCTATCTCTACTGTCCCCTCCAGTTTGTCCGGCTGCTCATTATAGCTCTTGTAGTACAGTTTGTTTGCCAGTTTGTTCAGGGTCTCGCTGACAAGGTTCTTATCTTCTGCTTTTTCGGAAGAAGTGTTTAGGCCTTCATTGTCTGTGACCAACACGGCTTGCGATACGGTGAAGGGGTTCACGCTGTTAATAATAAAGTCTCCCCCGATGATTTTCGTCGGGTCGTTTTTGTCATGGGCATAGATGATTTTCGTGTTCCCTTTATATGTCCCTATGGTAATCGGGTTCGTGTCTTTCTGCAGGATCACGCTGTATTCGTCTTTCGCGTCCCACGCTTCCAGACGGTTCACTTCGCTCCCCGTAAATCCTTTCATTTTCGAAGTCTGCCTGTTCTCCCATGTGGCCCCCTTTGCCAGAAGCCCTATTATTACTTCGTCTTCATCTATTCCTTTCTGGACTACGCCGGTGAAGCAGGAATCGCTTGTCCCCATCCCTATCTGTACACGGCCGGTGAAAGTTCGTACCGTCCCTTGAATAACGGTCTTGACTCCATCCATGGTATTCATATCCAGATTTTCTCTTCCTATGATGACATTCCCGCCAAATCCGCTACTTATCGCATAATAAGACTCGCTCACATCATCCGGCGTTATGATGGTCGCGCCGCCTTCCAAAAGGACTTTACATTCATTGATATCCAGGCCTGTGCCCTTTGCCGCGATATCTGTCCTCCCTTTTACGGTCAGTTCCTGTTCATCGCCATAGTCTGTATAAATCCCCTTCGCTTCGTATTCACCATTTGGTGTTGGAGGAGATTTTTTCTCTGACCATACGCCATACAGGGCATCTCCTTCGGTTCCGTCCCCGCGCATGGTCAGATCTCCATGGATGGTCAGCTTGTTCGTGCTGCTGTCCATATAGATGCCATAGGCGCCGCCCTGCCAGCTCTTTTCTCTCAGGGACTGAATGGATACGCTACCGTCTATGTTTACCTCTGCCCCGTCTTTCAGGCATATCCCGATGGTCTCAAACCCCGTTTCCGCGACGGATTTTGCCCGTATGTCCAGTTCTTTAGCCTTGATGTCGACTTTCTTCTTTGTATATATGCCGATAGTATCAATATTATCGCTCATCTCGGTTTCCGGTTTATCGGATATATAGGTGGCATGCAATTTTAATGTTTTCCCTGCCGCGTCGATTTTGATGTCTTTGTCTGTGCCGAAAATGGTGGCCATGATATTGGCGTAATTATCTATAACAGGAAACGCCTTTTGCGTTATATCTTTTTCATCTACCGCCACGGTGCTGTCTTCCATAAATTGATAGGTGCCGTCAGCTTGGCGGATTCCCCGGAGGATATAATAGGTGTCTTTTGCCTCATCTCCTGTGATAACGGGAGAAGGCGCATAGTCTCCCTGTCCGTCAGGTTTGAAGGTGATTGTCCCCAGCTTTGCCGCTGCCGAAGAGGCGGTCAATCCTTCGGCAATTTCCACATTTCCGTACAGATTCTCTTCATGTTCCGCGCCGGATTTGGCATACCCTGTATAGATCAGTTTATTGGCCAGCTTCTGTAATGCGTCGACCACCACATTCGGGTCTGCCGTATCTATGCCGTCATTATCCGTCCTCATGGTAATGGACGCATTCCACCGGTTACGTTCTTTATTGGCATGGTCTATCTGTATATTCCCGCCGGTCATGATCAGATTCCCCGATTCATCTTTCCCGTGATCCATCAGCACCAGCGTATGGCCGCTGTAATTCTTGAGGTACAGATTGGAAGCGCCTTTTTCCTTTTCCGGATCCAGGCTGTCTTCGGGCGCACCGTATTTCTGATGGATAACGCCTCTCGTTTCCTCGCTCTTCCCACCGATAAAGTTTTCCACCACGCTGTCTTCTTTTGTATAATATGCCCAGTTGTCTCCATATCTGAATCCACCGTCCTGGTTCGTCCATGTGGCTCCGTTCTGCAGCCACATGGTTATCCAGCCCACCTGTTCTTTATAAGAATTGCTCTCCGCCCTGCCGTTGAACGTGGAGTCCGGCGTGGTCAGAGCCACATTGACATATCCCGGCCATTTATCCCCCACCCACTGGCCGCGGGAGCTTATATTCCCACGGATATTCACTTTGTTGTTTCCCGGTTGGTAAGCGATTCCCTTCTGCTGTCCGTTTTTGATATTAATATTTACGGTTCCCTTATTATACGAATCTATCGCCGTATAATGGCGGGCGTTAAGGCTTCCGCCTCCCAGGGAAATAATGCTGTGCTCCCCAATACCGCTGACGCACCAGGCGTCAGTGGTATTAATATCGACGAGACCGTCGATGAATACATTGCCGTAATCAAATGTCTTGATTCCTGTAAAATTCACCCAGAATATACTGGAAGTATTTGAAGAAGATCCATTGTACGCCCCCCATACAGTACCGGTCATACTGACACGATGATCCCAGCTGTTATCATTCTTGATATGGACGGTCGCACGTTCATCTTCTGAATAGGTATTGAACCTGCCGCCGGCCGCAATACAACCGCCATAATAATAGTCTGTCCAGCTTTCCAGATGGATGTGTCCCGGATCTTCAATGGTTAAGGTCCCTTTGGGCATCTGATAAATAGCTGTTCCGGTAATCTGGTTCATGTTCTTGACAGTAACCTTTCCCACAACGGAAAAATCGTTTCCCTGCAGATCAATCATATGGTCGCCCTCTGTTTTCGGCGCTATTGCCAGCGCATACTTCATTTGCGAGGGTATCGGAGTTCCTTCCGTCCCCATACGGATATTCAGATATGTGTCTTCATCGAATGTATATATTTTATAATCTTCAGAAGCTATCCCCGCTTCCTTATATTTCACGTCATCAGCCGAAAAAGTAATGGGAGACGCTTCCGTAAACATTTTGGCATGTTCGCTCTTCCCCTGTCCCGTGGATAAATCAAAACCCAGCTCTGAAAAGGCGAGGGTCATGCCTCCTGCCGTCAGTCCTTCTCCAATCTTGACCGTACCGGAAATATTTTTCTCTCCTTGCGTGTATCCGGTATAGAATAGCCGGGAAGCCAACTGCTCAAGCACATGACGCTTCACAGATTCTTCTGCCGTACCTAAACCCGTACTATCAGTAAATACTGTCACTGACGTATTTTTATCCGCCTTATCAATCACTACATTGCCGCCCAGTACTTTATCCGCCTGCGTTCCGTCTCTTTCAAACGCAAATACAATCCTGCCTGCCAGATTCCTGATATTCAATCCGGCTCCGTTTTTATTCATACGGATAATTCCGTTATCTCCCTTTAACTCGCCAAATGTCGATGTTTCTATGTCCGCCGCATTCCAGAGACTGCCATCATTCATGACAAGGCTTTTCACTCCCTCATTTTTTCCATTCCATATCCCCTGCCTTAACAATACCAGATCCACATTTCCACGGACGTTTCCTTCCAGTTTTCCTTTTACCGATGCCATAATATAACTGTCAGAAGCATCATCTGTCGTTATATTCCCGCTTACCGTCCCGATGGAACCAGCATAAATCGTTCCGCCCCGTTCCGCATGCAGGGCATCCCCTCTCGGCGCCTCCACACTGACATAGTGCAACTCGATCTTTCCCCCGTCATGGGCATACAGCCCGTATCCTTTCCGCGAATTGACCGTTACATCTCTGACGTAGTTTTGAGCCGGATCGGCCCGCAGGATTTCCCCGTTTTTTCCCGCTTCCATACCGGTTGTCTTTCCTCCTTTTACGTCAAAGTCAAAATTGCCGATTCCGGAAAGCGTCACAAGGCTCTTTTTATCCCCCGAGTCATTCCCCGCATATACACCGACAGCTTCTTTTCCTTTTACTATAAACTTGTTTGAATCTGTTTCAATATGAATTTCTGAGCCATGACGATTATATATACCGTATGCGTGGGAATTTTCCTGGGAAGATGCGTCGGCGGTCACCGTCAAGTTTCCCCAGGATGTCCATTCCGATTTCACCATCACGGAAAGGTTTCTTCCTTCAAAAGAGCGGATTGCCGCATAAACATCATCTTCCGTCTGTGTTGAAAAATCCGGAATAATACTGACGGATTTCTCCGCAATATTAAACAACCCCGTTTCATCTATCGGATACGGATTTGTCGGTGATCCGTCATTAACAAGCGGAACGGTATATTTTTCTTCTGTCGCACCAACAGTCAATCCCGAAGACCATATGCCTGACAGTAATATAAATACAATACTGTTGCGGAGCCAGTTTTTTCTTGAATTTTTCATGACGTTACCTCTCTTTTCCGACAAAATCCTTTTTCATAACATAATTTTTTTATCATTGAACCCCATATACGGAACCTCTCCTGTTTTTCGCCGCTTCACCTCCCTATTAGCAGGTATCCATGATGACAGAATTATTTCCAAACAAAAGCAGCCCCACTATGATGAAATCCCCCTGCGTAAATAAAAAACGAGATAGAGATACACAAAAGAAAGGGAGATCTTCTATCCCCGCCTCTTCCATGCATGAACTCATACCTCGCAAGTTATAAGATGGTAAAAACAGGTGGCACTCTGACTCAGTTCCTCACATCATCATGTCTTTGTGAGAGAATTTCCATGATGACACTCCCCATACAGTTGCGGGACAGCTCCGGATTCGCACCGGTATTCCCCACATTCAGCTTTACAGCTTCTGCTTTTATATTCATTTAATTAACAACTTATTTTTATTCTATTATATCGCTTAATTATTTTAATGTAAACACAATTTGTACCTTTATTTTCCAGCAATATAGCCCGAAATGATCAATTGTTTGTGACACACTCTTAGAAAATAGTTTTAAACATATATTTCTATGCAATTTTAAATGAGAACGTATCAAATTATTTGATAAAGAAGTTCTGATTCTACCACATTTCTTTCCCCACCATTGCACCTGTTTTCTACTCGTATGACAGCGTCTTGCATCCATAGAATCATTCTTTTATCACTTAGTTGTAAAATCACAAAAGGGATTGTGAAAAAACGCCCGCACGTTTTTCACAATCCCTTCTAAATTACCCACTCTCTATCTTTTTGTAACGGCTTTAACCCTCTCTTCTGTATCAAATGCAGATTGATCATTATAGATGAATACAGATTACATAGCCGCCTGTTAAAAGGATTTTCTATTCTGCCTCAATCTACGCCCGGAATGAAAAATTATTCACAACTCTTTTTTAATAATTCATCTGCAAGTTTTGAAATATGACGTGTTTTGAACCGCAGTACAAAAAACGTTTTATGCCGGACTGATCACGCTGCATATTTCATCCTTTTTTTATTTTCCCGTTCCGCTTTTGCTTTATCCCACCATCTTCGCATTCTTATATTCTTCCGGAATCACAAGTCCCAAAGTTTCCGCCGATTTTTTATTGATGATGACTTCCAGCACTTCAGGGTCCTCTACGGCAGTGTCCTGTGTTTTGATTTTCCCGTCAAGCACATCCGCCGCCATGTGTCCTGCCTGTACGCCGGACTTGTAGAAATCTACGGAGAGCGAACCGAGCGCACCGTCTTTCGCCATGCTGTCCGCACCTACGAATACAGGAATCTTCGCAGGATCTGTCACCTTTACTAAAGTGGGAATGGAAGAAGCGATTACGTTATCCGTAGGAACATAGATGAAATCCACCTGACCTACCATGGATTCCGCTGCCTGCTGAATGTCATTGACAGAGGAAACGGTCCGTTCCACCACGGCAAGGCCGATGGATGCCGCATGGGCTTTCGCCTGGTCCGCCTGGATCTGGCTGTTCACTTCGCTGGATGAATAAATCAGTCCAAGGCGTTTCGCTGCGGGAAGGAACTTAAGTCCCATATCTACCTGCTTCTCCACAGGACCGCGGTCATTGACGCCGGTTACGTTCGTTTCCGGCCGGCTATTCGATTTTACCAGTTTCGCCGTTTCAAAATCGGTAATGGCGCACCCGATAATGGGCAGGTCATGAATTTCATTGGCTACCGCCTGTGCAGCAGGTGTGGAAATCGCACAGATAAGATCGGGACGATTGGCCTTGAAACGGGACGCAATGGTCTTTAAATTTGACTGGTCTCCCTGGGCATTCTGCTGGTCTACTGAAATTTTGTCCGCTCCGTAGCCCCTTTCCTTCAAGCCGTCAAGAAACCCTTGATTGGCCGCATCAAGAGAACCATGCTGCATCACCTGCACCACAGCAATCTGTTTCTTCCCGTCATCTGTCTTCTTTTCTCCGCCACCGCTTCCTCCGCATCCATAGAGTAAAGCTGTTGCCGCCACTGCCGCTGCTGTAATTTTCATCCATTTTTTCATTTGAGAGCCCTCTCTTTCTACTGCACTTCTATCCTATAAAAAATGTCCCCTGCCAATTGCAAGGGACGACGGGACTCATCGCGGTACCACCCTGTTTATCTGATGAAAAACAAAAAAGGCGGCACCCAAGGGACGGATATTCCGTGGTACCACCCTACTTCATCAGATCAACTCTCAGCCGCTTAACGTGAGCCACTCCGGCAATGCCTACTGTTATTTCAGCAAAGCAGTTCGGGAAAGAACTTCGACTTCCTGCCCGCACCGATTTTCACCATCCATCGGTTCTCTGCGCCGGGTAAGGAAATTTACTTTTTTCCGTCAGCACTTTTAAATATTGTGATTATTTTAGCGAATAGAGATTTTCTTGTCAATAGTTTTGGTGAAAATATTTTAAATTTGAGCGCCCCTCTTTCTTTAGCAAAGGGCAGCAGTCACAGGACTGACATGGCAGGAGGCACCATTATGTATATTAGCGAAGAATCGGCTGCCGTAGCAAGGAAAACGGTAAAATGTCATCCTGAACGAATATGAAGGATCCGCTGGCTTGATGAGGAAGACGGTAAGCTGTCATCAGAGTAACAGATTCTTCGCTTTGTGTCATATTGCTGCCTTCCCTTATTCCCACAAAGCATTCCTGTGTCCGCTCTGAATGACCGGGGTATGGAAGTCGTCATAATGACGGTAAACATTAAGCATCACTATGATGGAAAACGTTAAGCGTCATAATGATAGGAAACGCTAATCGTCATCCTGAACGAATGTGAAGGATCTGCTGGCATGATGAGGAAGATGGTAAGCTGTTATCAGAGTAACAGATTCTTCGCTTTGTGACACATTGCTGATTCCCATCCTTCTCACAAAGTATTTTTGCTAAAGCTCTGAATGACGGGGTACGGAAGTCGTCATGATGAGGGGAAACAGATGGCAAAAGAAAAGCAAGGATTATATAGAACATTACAGCCATTCTTTTGATAAATCTTTCCATTCAGGATTTATGCTGTTTATCAAAACTTCTTTTTTATTTCGAGAAAATCCTTTTATACTTTTTTCCCTATAAATGGCATCTTTTATATTGCTTACCATTTCATAATATACAAGATAATAAACGTAATATCTTTTGGTAAAACTATCATTGATTCCCATGCGATGTTCATATAAACGACGTTGCAAATTATTTGTAACACCTGTATAAAAAACAGTTTTATTATAATTGGTAAGAATATAACATAACCCATGGAAATACCTCCTGCATAAGATTATATACAAATATGCAGCAGCAGGTAATAAATGAAAAGTGACGCTAACGGTAAGACGTCATCCTGAGCACGAGCGAAGGATCTATTACCGTGGTGGGGAAAGCGGGAAGATACCATCCGGGTAATAGATTCTTCACTCTGTGTCGCTGTTCTATTTCCCCATCTTTCCCACAAAGCATTCTTGCCTCCGCTCTGAATGACGGAGTACGGAAGTCGTCATAATGGCGGTAAACATTAAGCATCACTATGATGAAAAACGTTAAGCGTCATAATGACAGGAAACGCTAATCGTCATCCTGAGCGCAAGCGAAGGATCTGTACCCGTGGTGGGGAAAGCGGGAAGATACCATCCGGGTAATAGATTCTTCACTCTGTGTCGCTGTTCTATTTCCCCATCTTTCTCACAAAGAATTCTTACTTCCGTTCTGAATGACGATTAGGGGAAAGCACGTCACTAACAATGGGGAACGGAAAGTGTCATAATGAGAATGCTCGCTGCCGGTACATGTTTACCGGATACTCTCAAAAGAAAAACACCGTCCCTGTAAAGACGATGTTTTCTTTCTATTCCTTATTTCAGTACGCCGATTTCCCTGTAATATTTTTCAGCGCCGGGATGGAGCGGCACGCCTGCGATATCTTTCACTGCGTCTTCCGGCTTGAGGCCTTTCAGGTTCTTCTGTGCCTGCCCCAGTTCGTCGATATGTTCCCAGAGTGCCTTCGTCAGATTATACACCACATCTTCCGGCATATCCCCGCGGGTGAACATAACCATTTTAACCGCTGTGGTACGGACGTCCCTGTCCTGATTCGGATAGGTACCCGCCTTGATGGTATAACTTGCATACCAGGGGTATTTTGCTTTCAGTTCTTTCACGAGCTGATCATCGATATCTACCAGGCGTGCGCCGCCGGTTAAAGCCTGGGTAACGGCGGAAGCGGGAGCGCCGCTCATGATCCATGCGCCGTCAATGGAACCGTTTTGAAGCATATCGGCCGCATCGGTAAAGGTAATATACTCCGCCTGTATGTCATCAGGAAATTTCAGTCCTGCCGCGGTAAAATGGGCATTGCTTTCGTTATATACGGAAGATCCTGCCGACGCTACGGCAAAACGCTTTCCTTTTACATCCGCCAAAGTCTGAATGCCCGACTTGGCAGTGACCACCACCTGGTTCGGATTCATGTAAAGACCGGCAATCGCTTTCAAATCTTTATAAGGATGATCTTTGAAACTGTCCGTCCCGTTAAGACACTGGTATACATTGCTGGAAATAGCAATGGACACCTGCGCTTCGCCGTCGGAAACCATGTTCAGATTGGCAATTCCGCCTGCGGAAGCCTGGCTCGCTGCCTGCACACCGGGAACGTTATTGCTCCACATATTGGTGATTGCCGCACCCACCGCATACAGGGCGCCTGACGCGCCGGCCGTCGGGAAATTAATTTTCACCGTCTGCGCTGCCGGCTGTGATGACGGCGCCGATGCTTTCTTTTCTCCGCCGCAGCCTGCTATCATCCCTGCGGCGGCTAAAGCCGCCAGTGAAACCGCCACCGCTTTTTTCAAATGTCTCATGTTCATTTTTCCATCCTCCCATGCTGCAAAAAATAAATGATTATCATAAGTATACCCCTGTGCCGGGGGAAATCAAGTTTCTTTTCTCCGCCGCAGGAACTGGAATCCTATAACCGCGGCAATCCCTGCAAATCCGGCAAAGTCCGTCATTGTTCCGGGAAAAAGGAGAAGCGGTGAAGCGATGAAAAGTACAATCCGTTCCGCCCATCCGCACTTGCATAGAATCCAGCCTTCCAATGCGCCGACGAGGGCAAACGTCCCCACCGCCGCGCTGAAAACAGCCCAAAGGGTTTCCACTGCGGTCGCCGCCGGATCGACACCGATGAGAAGAACGGGATTATCCAGAAAAAAGAAAGGAATAATAAAACCGATAAGCCCGAGACGCACCGCCATAAGTCCCGTCTTTGTCTGATCAGAACCAGCAATCCCAGACGCCACATAGGCTGACATGGCCACAGGCGGCGTGATATTGGAAAGGCAGGCATAAATCAGGCAGAACATGTGGGCGATAAGCGGCAGCACCCCCGCCTTGATAAGGACAGGAACAGCAACCGCCTGGACAATGACATACGCCGCAACGCCGGGAACGCCCATCCCCAAAACAGCGGACATGATCATGACAAGGAACCCGGCAAGGTATACATGATTATCCTGCAGAAGAGACAAAATAAGATAGCCCATGTTCAGTCCCATAGATGTCAGTGTGACTGTACCGATAATGACGCCGATGATGACGCAGCACACCCCTACGGAAACGGCGCTCTGCGCCCCCTCAATAACAGCGACAATAATCTTATCTCCTGTCATTCTTGTTTCTTTACGGAGCCAGCTTGCCGCCACAGTGATGAAAATAGAAATAACCGCTGCATAAAGCGGCGTGAATCCCGTAAACATCAGCCCGATAAGGCTCACCAAGGGAAGGACAAGATGTCCCTGTTCTTTTATCACCGACAATGTATCGGGAATATTCTCCCTGGCGATTCCCGAAAGTCCGAGCCGCTTCGCTTCAAAATGAACCGCCAGAAGCAGGCCGATATAGTAGAGCAATGCCGGTGTGACAGCTGCCAGTGCCACATAGGTATAGGACAGGTTTAAAAACTCCGCCATGACAAAACCGACCGCCCCCATAATCGGCGGCGTAAATTGTCCGCCGGTAGAGGCCACCGCTTCTACAGCGCCTGCAAATTCGCTTTTATACCCTGTCCGTTTCATAAGCGGAATCGTAATCGTTCCCGTCGTCGCCACATTGGCAATGGCGGAACCGTTAATCATCCCCATAAGACCCGACGCGATGACCGCCACCTTCGCGGGGCCGCCGGAAGTCGTTCCTACAAGGGTAAGCGAAAAATCATTAATGAATTTGGAAAAGCCCGAATATTTCAGAAACGCGCCAAAAACGACAAAAAGAAATATATAAGTCGCCGAAACGCCAATGCCCGTGCCGAGAATACCCTGCGTTCCCCAGAATTGGGTAATCAGCACGCGCTTCAAAGTGAAACCGTTATGACCGAGATAGCCGGGCAGGTACGCACCGAACCAGTTATATGCAAGAAAAATTCCTGCAAGTACCGCCAGATTTCCCGATGCCCGCCGGGCCGCTTCAAAAACACAAACCACCGCGACTAAGGCAATAGCTGCCTCCATATCGGAAATACGTCCCCCCGTCCGGGCGATACGGGTATAATTCAAAATGAGATACAGGAAGCTGCCTGCGGAACAAAGGATAAACACCACGTCCCAAAGGGGCGGAAACTTTCTTTTCCGCTTTTCCTTTTTAAACGTCGGAAATAATAAAAATGTAAAAACAAGAAGAAAGATACAGTGGATCGCCCGCAGATTGACGGCACTGATTGCTCCGATGGTCGTGAAATACAGCTGGAATGCCGTCCACACGCACAGCAGTACGGCTACCGCCCTGCCTAACGTTCCCGTATATGTCCTCATACGGGAGTCTGCTTCCTTCTCCTCAAGTATTTTCTGCGCTTTCGCATCAAGTTCTTTTTTTGCTTCCAACGCTTCTTCCAGCTTTACGCCGGACTGATGTTCATCCATTCTGATTCCTCCTGCACTGCTATCCTTCCTGTGTCTGCAACATCCTGCCATGATCGTCTTGTCAGATATCTTAACGCAGCACCGGCCGGCAGTCAACAGCGGAAATACTCTCTTTCCATACAAGGGATACATGCAGTTCTTATGAAACAGATAAGCGGGATTTTCCCACAAAAAAATCACCGCCCCTTCCGAGACGATGATTTCCTCTTTTCCTTACCTGCTTTCAAAGAATGCCTTGTACGCCAGGTACGTTTCGTAAGCGTCCGCCTTGGACAGCAGGTCGCAGGGAGCGTGCATGGACAGCATGGACGTGCCGCAGTCCACCACTTCCGCGCCCCAGTTCGCCATCATGAAAGCAATCGTTCCGCCGCCGCCCTGGTCGACTTTTCCCAGTTCGCCGATTTGCCAGCATACACCGGCATCATTAAAGATTTTTCTGACCTTCTGCAAAAATTCCGCATTGGCATCATTGCTGCCGGCCTTGCCGCGGGAACCGCCGTACTTGGTCAGGTTAACCCCGTATCCCAGGAAAGAAGCGTTGTCTTTTTCAGAAACTTCCGGGAACATGGGATCAAGACAGGAATTCACATCGGCGGAAAGCATCTCGCTGTTTTCCATGGTTTCATAGAAATCAAGAAGGCTTTCCTGTCCCTGCAGCGCAAGGAGTTTCATCACAAATTTCACGAAATAGGAAGATTCCATTCCCGTATTTCCATAAGATCCGATTTCTTCCTTATCCGTAAGAAGAGCGGCCTGGGTCTTCACACCGGGTTTTGCGTCCAGGATGGCTTCCAGATTCGCGTAAGAACATACGCGGTCGTCCTGTCCGTAAGAAGCAATGAGGGAACGGTCAAATCCGACGTCGCGGCTCTTTGTGGCGGGAACAAGTTCCAATTCGGCGGCGGCGAAGTCTTCCTCTTCAATCCCGTATTCCTTTTTCAAAAGCGCCATGATGGCGTCTTTCGGCGTCTGCCCTTCTTCAGAATGGGTACCCGCGACAGCCTGGAGCTGTTCCCCCGTAATCCCTTCTGCCAGAGTCTTCTTCATCTGGTCCTGCGCCATGTGGATAAGCAGGTCGGATACATAGAAAACCGGATCGCTGTCTTTCAGTCCGATATTGATATCCACTTTTTTACCGTCTTTTGTGAATACCACGCCGATGAGCGCCAACGGAATGCAGGTCCACTGGTATTTCTTAATCCCGCCGTAGTAGTGGGTACGGAAGTACACAATGCCGTCCTGTTCATGAACCGGATTGGCTTTCAGATCCAGACGGGGCGAATCAATATGGGATCCTACGATTTTGATGCCTTCATGGACGGGTTCTTTCCCAATCACCGCTAAAATAACGGATTTATCTTTCTGGTTCCAATATACCTTGTCTCCCGCTTTGAGCGACTTCATGGTATAGACAGGTTTAAATCCCTTTTCTTCCGCACGGCGGATAATTTCCGCTGCCGCCAGTCTTTCCGTGCGTGCCGTATCAAGGAACGCCTTGTATTTTTCACCGTATGCCATGGCGGCCTTGCGCTCACGGGCATTCATCCGCTGCCAAACGGATTTGCTTCTGCTGTATGTTTCTTTCATTTCTGCCTCCTAAAAGAGAATTATTTTCACATAGGTACAGTATAAAACTTTTTCTCCCTCCCCGCAAACCGCGGCCGGAAGGAAATCCCGCTTCTTCAGTCTCCGGGAAATACCCTGCGCAGGAAGTACGTCAGTCCCATAAAAACAGCCATCACTACGAAAAGCAAGGGGTATGCGATGACCAGAAGATAAACGGAAGCGTCCAAACTTGACATAGTTCCTCCTTTATGACAAAACGGGAATAAGAGCAAGCACAAGGCCGCCGGCGACGACGGAAGCAACCTGTCCCGCCACATTGACGCCCATGGCGTGCTGGATGATGAAATTGGAAGGATCTTCTTTCAAAGCCATCTTGGCAACAACGCGCCCCGACATGGGGAACGCGGAAATGCCACAGGCTCCGATCATGGGATTCAGCTTTTGTTTCAGGAAGAGATTTGCCAACTTTGCAAAAAGCACGCCGCCCACCGTATCGAAAACGAACGCCGCCGCACCAAGGATAAGGATTTTCAGGACATCAAATGTCAGGATATTTTCCGCCGTCATCGTAGCGCCTACCGTAATACCGAGAAAGAGTGTCACCAGATTGGCGAGTTCATTCTGTGCCGTACTTGCCAGAGAATCCACAACGCCCGATACTTTCAGCATATTGCCGAACATGAGCGCGCCGATGAGCGGTACGGAAATAGGCGCCAGAATGCCTGCAAAAAGCACCACCATAAAGGGGAAAAGGAAACGTGCTGTCCATGACACGGGTTTCTCTTCTTTATATGCCATGCGGATACGTCTTTCCTGCTTTGTCGTCAGCAGTCTGATAATAGGCGGCTGGATAATCGGGACAAGGGACATATAGCAGAATGCCGTCACCGTGAGGGGCGCCAGAAGTTCTGTAGCAAATTTCTGCGCCACAAAAATCGTCGTCGGACCGTCCGCCGCGCCGATGATGCCAATCGCCGCCGCCTGGTTGAAAGGAAATCCAAAAGCTGATGCCAGAAGCGCCGCTGCAAAAATACCTAAATGGGCCGCTGCCGCAAAAAGCATGACATAAGGCTGGCGGATAAGCGGCGTAAAATCACACATCGCGCCTACCGCCACAAAAATCAGGACAGGAAACAGCTCATTGGCAATTCCCGCTTCATAAAGAACCTGCAAAAAGCCCGGCTCCCCGCCTCCCACCGGGATAACGGCAAAATGCCCCGGTATATTTGCCAATATACAGCCCACTCCCATAGGAAAGAGAAGCACCGGCTCATAATCCTTTTTCACTCCGAGCCAGATCAGAATCCCGCCGATGGCGAACATAGTCCAGACAGCGGGATCCGACATCTCCATAACCCCTGCAAAAAGTTCCTTAAAAATTGTTTCCGTGCTTGTCATAAATCTCTCCCCGCAAATAAACAGCCTTACAAAAAACGGACCCGGAAAATACCAGGTCCGATACTATTTCCTGCCCCTGTGCCATACGCAGAAAACATATTTACTTAATAAGGAAAAACAAGGCTTACACATGATATCCGAGTACCGGAAGAATCATAAAGATAAGCAGCGCCCACACAATACCCGCCCCGATGAAAATACCTGCCGTAATGGCAAAGCCCATCTTGGAACGGGGGACGCCGAGCAGGCTGAAATTCCCAAACCAGCCGCGGCGGACCATGAACCCGTTGTCACTGCGCTGTCTGAACCAGACCAGCTTTTTCTGAGGGTCGATATTGTATGCCACGAGAATGGCAATGACTGTCGCTACCAGCCAATAAATGAGGAAACGAGCGGCATTGAAGTCCTTGACGCCGGACAAATCGATCATCTGCATATTTTTACCCTGCCTTTTAAGTATAACTGCTTTACCAATTTATATATTATACCGCAAGGCACGGTTTAGTCAAAAATATTTCTTAAAATTATAAAACGCCGGACAAATAACCGTAGCCTTCTTTTTCCATATCCGCTTCGGGAATGAACCGGATCGCCAAGCTGTTGATGCAGTACCGGAGACCGCCTCTGTCCCGGGGACCGTCATCAAACACATGCCCCAAATGGGATTCTCCCATACGGCTCCGCACTTCTGTACGCCGCATATTATAGCTCAGGTCTTCTTTGTAATTCACCACATCGGCAGAAATCGGTTTCGTGAAACTCGGCCAGCCGCAGCCCGACTCGAACTTGTCACGGGAGGAAAAGAGCGGCTCTCCCGTCGCCACATCTACATAAATGCCGCGGTCAAATTTATCGAAATATTCATTGGAAAAAGCTCTTTCCGTCATGCCTTCCTGCGTGACAGCATATTGATCTGCCGTTAAAAGGCTGCGGAGGGTTTCCTCGTCAGGCTTCGGATACAGGGAGCCGTCAATCACGGGATCCGCCGCCCTGCTTACATCGATATGGCAGTAACCGCCGGGGTTCTTCTTTAAATAATCCTGATGGTACTCTTCCGCCGGCACAAAATGACGGAGCGGTTCCACCTCGATAGCGATTTTACCGGAAAGGGATTTCTGCTTTTCATCAAGTACTTCCCGGGCCGCCGCCCCTTCTTCATCAGTGGTGTAATAAATGCCCGTCCGATACTGGCGCCCGCGGTCATTTCCCTGACGGTTCACACTTGTAGGATCCACCACCCGGAGGTAGTAAAGCAGCAGATCCCTGTAGGAAACTTTGGAAGCATCATAAGAAATATGAACCGTTTCCGCGTGATCTGTCTGCCCTATATGTTCGTAATCCGTCTTGTCCGTTTTCCCGTTAGCATAACCGGAAACCACGTCCACTACGCCGTCCACACGGGAAAAATATTCCTCCAGTCCCCAGAAACAGCCTCCCGCCAGGTACATATCCCGTAAATTTTCCTTATTCACTGTTTTCACCGCCATTTCTTTCTTCATACTTTCTTCAAGGCTTACCCCCACAGGCGCTTTTTCCCCGCTGCCTGAAGATGGAGTCATTGCCATCGAATACCAGCCGAAACCGGCTGCCGCAATGATCGCAAGACTTCCTAAAATTCCTGCCGTTCTCATCATAATCCTCCTTTACGAAATCCCCTTCATCTCCATAGCAAGCGATTCTTTGCTCATATGCCCCGGACGGAGCATCTTCACATTTCCTTCTGTATCAATCAGAGCCGCCGACGGATAGAAACGAATACCGTATTTCTTCGTCACCGCGCCGCCTTCGTCAAGAAGCACGGGGAGATTATTATAGCCGAGACCTTTATACCATTTTACGAAATCCTCTTTTTTCATTTCACCGCCAAATCCGGGCGCCACAACGGAAAGAACGACAAAATCCTTATCGTCACTTCCCGCCAGCATATCCGTATCAGCCAGCGTAGCCATACATACAGAACACCAGGAAGCCCAGAACTTGATATACACCTTTTTCCCCCTGTAATCGGAAAGTCTGTGTTCCTTTCCATTTACATCGGTCAGCATGAAATCCGCATCCTTTGCATCCATAAAATTCTGTGTGCGGCCGGCTGCCTTTTCCTGCTGCATCGCCGCGGGGCGAGCCATGTCATTTGCATCCGCATTCATACCGGATCCGCATCCCGCCAGAATCCCTGCCAAAACGGCTGTTGCCGCAAACGCTCCAAACTTTTTATAAGAAATTTTCATCATGATAAACCTCCTGTTTACAAATCTGTGAAATATTTCAAGAAATAACTGCCGCCAGCATATCCAGCTTGCCAAGCATAAGCAGGATCCCCATAAGAATGATCAGCACGCCGCCAATCTTCTTCAGCAAGACCATATGGCGCTTCACGTGACTGCTGTACTTCAAAAGCCAGGAAGATGCCACTGCCAGAATAAGGAAGGGGACCGCCATCCCCGCAGCGTACACCGCCATCAAAAGACCGCCATACAGAGCGCTTCCATTTTCAGAAGCCACCACCGCAAGCACCGCCCCCAGCACAGGTCCCACACAGGGCGTCCAGCCAAAACTGAAAGTCAGCCCCAGAAGAAACGCGCCGAGAATACCGCCTTGACGCTTCCCGTCCAGCTCGATCTTCTTCTGCCGCTGGAGAAAATTAATATTAATCAGCTCCATCTGATGCAGCCCGAGAAGTATGACGATACCACCCATGACATACGGCGTATAGGGATGATAAAAAATGTGACTGAAAAAACCGGTTCCAAACCCGAGACTGAAAAACACCGTTGATAACCCGGTAATAAAGCAAACGGTTTTTACCAGTGGAGATACATATACCTTCAGTCCGAAAAAAGAAAACGACCTCGTCCCGGGATCCTCCGCCAGCTTTCCCAAGTAAACCGGAAGAAGGGGAAATACACAGGGCGAAAAGAAGGACAGCACACCGGCCAGAAAAACAGCCCCTGCAAATAAATTATTAATTCCTTCCTGCATAAAGCACATCCTTTCATTAATAGATAAAAATAAATATGAGAATCTATATCATATTCACTTTTATCTATATGATATTTTATCTTTCTTCAAATTGCAATATTTTATCTATACGCCTTCATGACACTTATATGATATTTTTATATGAATAAAAATCGATTTAATAATCAAAAACGGAATCCCCGGCAAAATATCGGTTAATCACCGCCTGCCTTGAATATCGTTCCCGACGGGTATACCGCTTAGTGTCATCAGGGCTATGCAGAGAACAGTATCTGTATTTATGACCCTCTCCTTGCCTGTCATCCTTGCAAAATCAAAGCAGGAATAACTGTTCCGTATAGGCAGTTGATTTATCGAATTCAGATAGTCAATCGCTATTAGCAGCTAGAAATTAGCAGCTAGCAGCTAGAAGCTAAGAGTGGCAGCGAAGGATCTGTTACCGTGGTGAGGGAAGCCGTAAGCTTGTCACCAGAGGCATAGATTCTTCACTCTGTGTCACTGTCCCGTTTCCCGTCTTTCCCACACAGCATTCTTACCTCCGTTCTGAATGACGATTTCGGGAAAGCACGTCACTAACGATGAGGAACGAAAAACGTCATGATGACGGAGAACGAAAGGCGTCATCCAAAGAAAATGCTAAGGATCTATACCTGTGGTGAGGAAAGCCGTAAGCTGTCAACAGAGTCATAGATTCTTCACTCGGTGTCACTGTCCCGTTTCCCGTCTTTCCCACACAGCATTCTTACCTCCGTTCTGAATGACGATTTCGGGAAAGCACGTCACTAACGATGGGGAACGGAAAACGTCATGATGACGGAGAACGAAAGGCGTCATCCAAAGCGAATGCTAAGGATCTATACCTGTGGTGAGGAAAATTGGTAAGGCGTCATCCTGAACGAATGTGAAGGATCTATTACCGTGGTGAGGAAAGCCGTAAGCTGTCACCGGCATAATAGATTCTTCGCTCCGTTTCATATTTCCATTTATCTTTTTCTCATAAAGCATTTTTGTAACTGCTCCGAATAACATTTTACGGAAAGGTGAACCTTTTCCGTCTTTTATCAACTGATTTCCGGCTTCCGCCAATCATCCAAAGCATCAGCAAACGAGCTATCACGCCAAAGCCTTGAGGACGAAAGAATCGGCACCCCATCACTCCAACCGTCCCGTTTCCCCAATTCCTTTTCAAAATTTACACAGCAAAAAACGCCCCCATAAAGGAGCGTTTTCGTTTTGATTCAATCAGACTAATCAGCCGCCGAATTGTGCCAGCATGGTGCCTGCCGCTACGGCAGTGCCGATAACGCCTGCTACGTTCGGGCCCATCGCCTGCATCAGCAGGTAGTTGGACGGGTTGTCTTTCAATCCTACCACCTGGGATACACGTGCTGCCATCGGTACGGCCGATACGCCTGCCGATCCGATGAGCGGGTTGATCTTGTTGCCGGAAGCAATTCTCATGATCTGTCCGAAGAGGACGCCGCCTGCCGTGCCTGCCGCAAAGGCAATCAGTCCGAGGCAGATGATTTCAATCGTTTCCAGACGGAGGAATTTGTCGCCGGACATTGTCAAGCCAGTGCCTGTCGCCAGGAAGATGGTGACGATATTGATCAGCGCATTCTGCGCGGTGTCGGACAGTCTTGCCGTTACTCCGGATACTTCAAACAGGTTGCCCATGCACAGGCAGCCCATCAGTGCCGCTACCGGAGGCAGAAGCAGGGATACCACGATGGCTACAACAATCGGGAATACCACCTTTTCAAAGCGGGTTACCGGACGAAGGTTGACCATCTTAATCTTTCTCTGTTCCTTGGTCGTAAACATTTTCATGATTGGCGGCTGGATAAGCGGAACCAGGGACATGTAGCTGTATGCCGCCACGGCAATAGCACCTAAGAGATGCGGTGCCAGTTTGGATGTCAGATAAATCGCGGTCGGGCCGTCAGCACCGCCAATGATGCCGATGGATGCCGCTTCCTGCACATTGAAGCCGAGGAGCATAGCGCCTGCCAGTGCAACGAATACGCCGATCTGGGCAGCTGCGCCGAGAAGCATGGTCTTCGGGTTTGCGATAAGGGGACCGAAGTCGGTCATCGCACCTACCCCCATGAAAATAAGGGGCGGGAAAATTTCATACTTGATCCCGAATCCAATGGCCATCATAACACCCATTTCATCTTCAAATCCGGTATTCGGGAAGTTGGCCATGATGCAGCCGAACGCGATCGGAAGCAGCAGCAAAGGTTCATATTCCTTTGCAATTGATAAATAAAGTAAAACAAGTCCTACTAAAATCATGACACAGTTTTCCCAGGTCAGCGCGGCAAATCCGGAATCTGTCCATACGGAAACAAGTGCTCTCATAAAACCATCCATTTTATACCTCCTATAGGTTAATCATATTTAACTTATGCTTATTTTTTCTTTTTTGTCGGGTCAACGATATGAATCAGCTCGATGACAAAAGCCAAAAAGATCAAAACACCAAATACGATAACCATGTTAGTAAGACAAATGGAAAGTGGGCCTGGAGTATCCATGAATAAAATCCACCTTTCTAAATAGGAAGATGTGTCCTCCCCGGTTCACCCGAAGAGAACACTCCCCTGTAAAACCTATTGATTTGTGACCATAATTTTAGAACGGCCAGAAAATCGGAATGATGATAACGCAGGCTACCAAGGAAATCAGGCACATCGGAACACCGACCTTGACATAGTCATTGAAGGAGAATCCGCCCGGTCCCAGTACGAGGGTATTCGGAGGCGTTGCCATCGGTGTGGCAAATGCCATGGAAGCCGCGATACCAAGCGCCATCAGAACCGGTTTCGGATCAGCGCCTACAGACTGGGCGATGGAAATACCGATCGGCGCCAGGAGCGCTGCCGATGCTGTGTTGGACATGAACTGGGTCAGTACGTTGGAAATGAGGAACAGGACGCCGGTCAGTACATAAGGATTCGGATTGTCCCCCATCATACCTACAACTGCATCAGCAATCATCTTGCCTGCGCCTGTCTTTTCCATAGCAGTAGCCACAGAAAGCATGCCGGCGAAGAGGAAAATAGTTACCCAGTCAATACCTGCATAGGCTTCTTTTTCTTTCAGGCAGCCTGTGATAACACAGAGGATAGCGCCGGTTACCGCCGCGGTGTGCAGCGGCAGCGTCTTCAGGCCGAGAGCCATACAAACTACGACCCCGATAAGAATCAGTCCGGAAATCCACATCTTTGTGGTGCTCTTCGGTTCATCATCTCCGCCTGCCCCCGCTTCTTCAGCAGCCTCTTTCAAAGCTTCTTCGTCCATTTCTCCTACATCATTTTTCGGAAGCAGATGACGGCCGATAAACAAGGTAAAGAAGAAGACAATAATGGACAGCGGAATACCGATATAAGCAAATTCAAAAAATCCGAAAGTCGGCAGACCTGCTGCAGACAGAGCGCCTGTGACGATAACGTTTGGCGGGGTACCGATCATGGTGATGGTGCCGCCTACGTTGGCAGCAATTGCCAGAGGCATGAGTTCTTTCGATGGAGAAATTTTAGCTGCCTGGCAGATACCGATAATAACCGGCATGAGGCAGGCTACTGTACCCGTATTGGAAGATACGGAAGACAAAACGATAGTAACAAGCATAACTGCGCCCATGAGCGGAACTTCGTTGGTACCCGCTTTTTTGACTACGGCGACGCCGATAGCCTGGGCAAGTCCTGTCTTAAACATGGCAGCGCCGATAACAAACATACCGCCGAAGAGGACTACGGTGGAGTTGGACAAACCGGCATAAACCTGCTTTGACGGCAGGACGCCCAAAATACCTAATGCAGTACAAGCTGCCATAGCTGTGACTGCCAGCGGAATCAGTTCGGTAACGAACAGAAATGCCGCAACGGCAAGGACACACAGCGTAATAATGGCTGGATCCATAAGGTTCACCTTCCTTTAAAATATCCCACAGCCTGATCAGATTCAGGTGCCTGGCACAAATCAGAGTATGGGCATTTCCCGGAAACCTCGGAATTCATAATGATCGTAAATAAAATTAATGCTGTTTTCTCCATGAATTCCTTCTGCCGGAAAACGAACTGTATCCCCTCTTATTTCTCATGACCTCCTTCCTGGACAGTCCCGGGGCAGGACTCGCATTCATACATAGCCGCAAATACATTGCATTCTATGTAAAAGCACCTGTGGCTATTGTAATCAGTCAAATATAAATTTTCAATGAGTCTACAGTTGGAATCGTTTCGCAATGTTTATCCTCCCAATATATTTAGTTTATATATTTTATTTATAATTTACATAAAGTATCTTGGAATATCTGTCATTCCGCCTTTAAACAAGAACCATATTTTTCCGGAAATGCATAATATGTACTACGGTTATCCTCCCCATAATATATAGTTATCTATGCATTATGTATAAGTGAAGCATAAATTATGTCCAGTAGTATTGCTTAGCATTCCCATTTAATCTTGCCATCTTTTATATTCTTACCTTTGAATATGCCCGCCCCTGTTTTACGTAAATATTTCTTTTGTGAATTTTTGATTAGAAATAAAAATTCATGCTGCGGAAGATACTTTCCATTTCTTATTGGAAGAAAATACCCCGCAATAGAAAAACGCCCCGTAAAGGAGCGTTTTCGTTTCAATTCAACCAGACTCATCAGCTTATACTGATCAGCCTCCGAACTGTGCCAGCATGGTGCCTGCCGCTACGGCAGTGCCGATAACCCCTGCTACGTTCGGGCCCATCGCCTGCATCAGCAAGTAGTTGGACGGGTTGTCTTTCAATCCTACCACCTGGGATACACGTGCTGCCATCGGTACAGCCGATACCCCTGCCGAACCAATGAGCGGGTTGATCTTGTTGCCCGAAGCAATTCTCATGATCTGGCCAAAAACCACGCCGCCTGCCGTGCCTGCCGCAAAGGCAACCAGACCGAGGCAGATGATTTCAATCGTTTCCAGACGGAGGAATTTGTCGCCCGACATTGTCAAGCCTGTGCCTGTCGCCAGGAAGATGGTGACGATATTGATCAGCGCGTTCTGTGCGGTGTCGGAAAGTCTTGCCGTTACTCCGGATACTTCAAACAGGTTCCCCATGCACAGGCAGCCCATCAGTGCCGCTACCGGAGGCAGAAGCA
>ERZ791891.367-NODE-367-length-23016-cov-7.562301_pt1 | contig 23016 bp, 10 predicted proteins | sample MGYA00510155_ERZ791891 | MGnify/ENA primary metagenome ERZ791891 (study PRJEB30046, sample SAMN00792061) | human gut metagenome | study: EMG produced TPA metagenomics assembly of the A metagenome-wide association study of gut microbiota in type 2... | reverse complement strand
TTTCGTATGACACCTAATGGAAATCATATGCTTCGGCTTTTAACTCACAGCTAATGGCTAACAACTTGTAGCTGACAGCTCACAGCTGATAGCTTTTATCCTCTTCCTCCAATCGTCATTCTGAATGGATGCAAGAATTCCTTGTAGGAAAAACGGGAAACAGCAACATGACACCGAGTGAAGAATCTATGACTCTGATGACGCCTTACCGTCTTCCTTATCACGGCAATAGATTCTTCGCTGTCGCTCTGAATGACGCCTTACCACTTTCCTCACCACGGCAGCAAATTCTTCGCTGCCGCTCACACGAGGACGCTTAACGTTTCCCGTCATAGTGACTCTTTCCTTCAGTCGTCATTCTGAACGGTGGCAAGAATGCTGTTCAAGAAAAACGGGAAACGGGACAGTGACACAGAGTGAAGAATCTATGATTCTGATGACATCTTACCGCTTTCCTCACCACAGGTATAGATCCTTCACATTCGCTTCGGATGACGTTTAACGTTTTCCTCACTACAACAGCAAATCCTTTGCTGATATTTCGTATGACACCTAATGGAAATCATATGCTTCGGCTTTTAACTCACAGCTAATAGCTAACAGCTAATGGCTAACAACTTGTAGCTGACCGCTCACAGCTGATAGCTTTTATCTTCTTCCTTCAGTCGTCATTCTGAACGGTGGCAAGAATGCTGTTCAAGAAAAACGGGAAACGGGACAGTGACACAGAGTGAAGAATCTATGATTCTGATGACATCTTACCACTTTCCCCCCACGGTAACAGATCCTTCGCTATCGCTTCAGGATGACGTCTTATGGTCTTCTTCATCACAGCAGCAAGTCTTCGACATCGCTTCGGGGTGACGCTTATCGTCAGTCGTCATTCTGAACGGTGGCAAGAATGCTGTTCAAGAAAAACGGGAAACAGGACAGTGACACAGAGTGAAGAATCTATGATTCTGATGACATCTTACCGCTTTCCTCACCACAGGTATAGATCCTTCACATTCGCTTCGGATGACGTTTAACGTTTTCCTCACTACAACAGCAAATCCTTTGCTGATATTTCGTATGACACCTAATGGAAATCATATGCTTCGGCTTTTAACTCACAGCTAATAGCTAACAGCTAATGGCTAACAACTTGTAGCTGACCGATCACAGCTGATAGCTTTTATCTTCTTACCACTTTCCTCACCACGGTAACAGATTCTCCGGATGACGTCTGACTGTCAGCTTATCCTCACTCATACAAAAATACGGTACCCATCACATCTGACAAGTACCGTATTTTATGTTTCTTAAGTTATTTCCTTACCCTTGCTTTCCATTACGCTTTCGGGGAAATATGAGAACCGTATACATCGCGGTAATCATTTTTCGCCTTATCGTCTTCACTGTTGACGCGGACACGTTCTACCTTGTTTCTGTCATTGTCCTTGCCGGAAATGCGGTCGACACGGATACGATCCAGACGGATCTGGCGGAGTTCCGGTTCGAACTCATTCATGGCTCTATCCATATTGTCATCTACCGGCGCTCCATTCTTCAATGCACGATAGAACATTGCCGCAAATTCATAGCGGGTCATGGAACGATCGCCGCCAAACATGCCATCCGGATAGCCTTCAATAATACCGTTTCCTGCCAATGTAGCGACATACTCATAAGCCCAGTGGTTTTCCGGCACATCGGGGAAGTCTTTCTTTTTACCCATATCCAGGATGCCGAGAATAGAATTCATCTTCTGTTCCATAGTATCCAGGCGTTTCTTCAGATCCTTGTTTTCATCACGGAGATCGACGATTTCTTTCGCCATGGCCACTTTGGATGTGGATACATGGTTGCCCTGTCCCAGTTTCAAGCTGACTCCGGCATTCACCATATTTTCTCCTCCTCCGAAGGAGCCTCCTACACTGAACATCGTATCTTCATTCGGACGATAGAACGCCCCTACTGATACCGCATGAGCATCTTTGTAGTTGCCGTAGCCGGCTGCGAAATCCCACTTATCATCCGGGTCGAAATCAAGGGGATGAAGGGCTGCCAGTGCTGCCGCTCCCGCTCCTACACGGTTCACACGGGTTCCCAGTTCGCCTACTTTATTGGTTACATTTTTGATATCCTGCGAAGACGCGATGCCGGAAACAGAGTAGGTGCTGCCGTCATTGCGGGTGAAGTTCAAGGTATTCCCGTCAAGCGCCGCGGATGTTGTATAGAGGTCTCGCAGTCCGGTGATAGTCGCTGTACTCCCATCATTGTTTGTCAGCGTGGCGGTACCCTTGCCGTCCGCGGCATAGGAAGCTGTGCCTCCTGTCACTACCGTATCTTTGGCATTAATGGTATATGTCGTCTTATTCCCGTCTTTTTTGGATGTCACGGTTACATTTTCTCCCGCCGTTACTTCCGTCTTTTCGATACCCAGGCTGCTTGTATTGACAGACAAGTTATATCCGACTTTCTTGCCATTTTCTACTTTATCCGTAATTTTTACTGTTCCGTCTGTAGATTCCATCTTGGGGCCGCTGATGGTGTATTCTTTTCCGCCGTCGCCATTGGTGTCTTCCGTTACGGTTACATAATCTCCTGCTTTCACGGTGGTATGTTTCTTTTCCGCCTCTGCTGCCTTGGCTTCCACTTTTTTCAGCTGTGCCACATTGACGGCATCAGTATCCTCGCTGCCTGCCGCCACATTCGTAATCTGGCGGGTGATCTTGGTGTTCCCGGTCGAATCGCCTACGGAAACCGCGGCAGCTGTCGCTTTCCAGGTAGCCGATGTATCTGTGGAAGCTGCTTTGGTGGAGGGATCATAGCCGCTCACACCGCCTGCCCTATCCGCCACACTCCATGCACCAAGCGCTACGCCACCAACGACTTTAGCATGAGATGCATAACCAAAGGCCATAGCATTTTCTTTCTCCGCTTTACTTTCCGACCCCATGGCAATGGCCCAGTCCGCAGTCGCGGAAGCATTCGTACCTACAGCTACCGCTTCCTCCCCTTTAACCGTAAGGTTATTCCCCAGGGCAAGACCTCTATATCCGCCGCCATTATCTGGGCCGATGACCTTATTTCCTCGACCGAAGGATGCCCCTATCCCTTCCGCTTCAGAATCGGCACCTACGACAACACTGGCACCATTAACCGTATTCTTCATACCAACAGCCACGTTCTGGTCGCTGCCTCTGGAGTTCTTGGTGTAAATCCATTTTGTCGGATCGCTCGGATCTTTTTCCGCCGTATAGCCGACCAGGTTCCCCACACCGATGACCGTATTCTGTTCTCCAAAGACTTTTGTCAGCTTATGGTCATAATTGTCGTAATCCGTGCCGAATACGGCATTATGGACGCCTTCCACGTCCAGATTCTGGCCGGCAACAATACTGTTGTTTCTTCCGTTTTTCACTCCGGTCAGTTTGTTATTATTGCCGAGGACGGTGCTGTTCACACCGTCTGAAGAAGAGGAAATACCGAGAACGATGCTGTCATCCGCCTTAGCGCCGTCATTGTCATAGTTGCTGCCGGCTCCCGTTTTTGTAGACTTGGCGCTGTAATAGTGCACTTTCGCCGCACCGGCAGCTGCCTGTACCTTTTTCAGCTGTGCCACATTGACCGCATCGGTATCCTGCGTACCGGCCGCCACATTTGTAATCTGTCGGGTGACTGCCGCACTGGTCGGAGTTGCCGCTTTACCGACAGAAACAGCAGCGGCTGTCGCTTTCCACGTGCCTGTCGTGTCATTAGCATGATTACCGGCAGCCGGGTCATAGCCTTCAACGCCCTTGTCGACAGCGGCGATGGAATCCGCACCGATTGCTACGCCGCCGTCTTTTTCCACATCCGTATTGTAGCCGAGCATCACCGCATTGCTTATGTTCGCCGTATGCGATTTAATCGGTACATTTTCCGTCACCTTATATTTCTTTTCGAGAATAACATTGCCCGAAGCATCTTTCATCGTATACGTTTTCTCTACAGTCTTCTTTTCCGTAGCCATGGATCCAAGGATTACATTGTTTTTACCACCGTCCATATGGTGATAATCCCCAATCACTACATCAGCAGTACCATCGGATATATTATTCCCGGTACCCATCATAGACATACGTTCCACATTCCTGCCTGTATTTCCATATCCGTTGATCGTATTATTGATGCTGGGTGTATTTGCTGTACCGGTAAGGATATTTCCGGAGCCGATGATCTGGGAATGGACGGCATAATCTGAGGTATTTCCATTCCCCATGGTGACCACGGAGCCGCCGCCGGTCGACATGGCCAGTCCCATCGCTTTCCTGAGCTCATCATGGCCCAGCGGTCCTTCTCCCATAGCATACTTCTGTCCTCCTCCAAGTATGGCATCGCTCCAATGCTCATTCATACTGTTTCCATCTTCATCGGTCGGTGCCGTCCCGAAGGAATGTGTAACGCTATTGCCCGCGCCGAAAACGAGTGCCCCATTGGCGCCTTCTGTTTTGTTCAGGGTACCGACGACGGTGTTTGCCATCCCATCATTCTGGTCCGCCTTATTTGACGCTACGGTATTAAGACCGCCATAGACAGAAGCCAGATAACCGTCATAGCCGGAGCCTGCCTCCACAATGGATTTGATCCCTGTCACGGTCTCCTGCCAGCCATAAGCTTTTGCGCCATGGCCAAGAGCCACATTCATTCCGCCACCGTCTCTGGTCCCGCTCTGGGCATGATACCCGACAACGACACTGGCATGTTTCTGCCCGATATCGGGATCGGCCTTTTCTTCCGGTGTCATGGAACCGATAACAACAGATTCTTTAATCGCTGATAACTTCTGATTATCCCCGATCACGATAGACGAGCTGGGATTGACTGCTTTGTTATTATTCCCGATAACAGTCAGGCTCTCATACCCTTTCATATAGGTGTCATTGCCGGAAATATCATTTCCCTTGCCGATGACAAGGTCGGACACATTTTTCGTCCTTTCTTCCTGTTTCCCGGAAACCGTACCGGCATTTCTATCGGTAATCTTATTGCTGTCCCCGATGACGGTCTGGCTCTTGCTGTTTTCAACGGTATTCTCGGAGCCGATTACGGACACGTGCTCGACCTTGGTTACGGTATTTTTGTAGCCATCAATCATGTTAAACTTACTAATAGCCCCAGATTCACCTTTCAACGTATTGTTCACACCAATAATTTGAGAAAGCTGGGTCCAATCCGCTGTATTTCCTCCGCCGATAGCAAGGGTGGCACCGCCGCTGTTGGAATTTTTCACGGCCGTGCGGAGTTTATCCGACAACTCTTTTGCCGAAGAACCTCCATCAGAAGGAGCAGTAATACTTGTAATCGAATTGGTAATTTCATTGCCGGCACCGAAGATCAGGGAACCGTTAGAGTTAAACGTCCGGTTTGCCGTCCCGACAATGCTGTTTGCAATACCGGAATAACGGCTAGACGCCGTGGCTGATTCGATGCTGTTCAGAGAACCGGTAATGGTTGCGCCAAAATTCTGTCCAACATGTGAGGAGAAACCGCTTCCATCATATTTACCGGAAATAATGGAGTAAGCACCACTAACGGTAGAAAAAGCTCCTTGATTAAAACTATTCGTTCCTAAAGTGGTTGCATTAATATTGACTCCATAGTCTTTTGTTTTAGATGTATCTACAGATTGGTCTCCTATATCTCCTCTATAATTATGAGAACCAATCATAATGCTCCCCGTCCGTGCATAGGTATTATCACCAATAGCTATACTTCCTGCCACATTCTCCGGATTGTCGGGAATTTGTAATGTTCCCCAAAAATTTCCGGAGTGATAGGTTGTTTGCCCCAGTGCAAATAATGATTCCTGCTTTCCAGTCATATTTTCTATTTTTGCATTTTTCCCGATGGCAATACTGCCGCCCTGGCTGGCATAGTTATCAATAACGGCATCACTTCCGACAGCCACATCCCCGGTAGCAGCACTAGCACCATTAGAATACTTAATTGTTGCCCCTTTTCCGACAGCCACATTTTCCGCTTTCGGCGCGTTACTGCCCGTACCGATGGCAACTCCACTGCCGGCACCGGGTGTATTATCTGCTGCGCTTGCCGTATAACCGCCCATGAGGAGCCCCATCCCCACGGCGGCCGCCAGCGCCGCTTTCACTGCTTTCCCCGAAGCGCTTTTCGTGTGGTTCTTCGCCAGTTCCGACGTTACCACATAAGCATTTTTTGCCTTGCTCCATACAATCTTGTAAATTCTGTTCATACTTTCCTCCCAATATTAAAGAAAATAAAAATATAAAAGAGCTGTCACGTTTTCCCCTTCGCGCTCTATCTCACCTCTCCCTGTCACACAACCGGCTTCAGATTTCAACGGATAAATTCCGCAGGTTACACAAAACTGCTTTTCCAATATTTATATATTGTAGCAAAAAATTTATCTTATTTCCATCTTTTTAAGAATTATCACGGATAATTAAGAAACAAACTAAATCGCAACAGCAAATCGGACAGTTACACAGGAAAACATTTCATTCCGTATTCTTCATCCCGCTCCCGCAAGTGAGTATCCCCAGAGCTACAGCATCGATGATGATCACAACTTCATGCGCCGCTTAGCGTCTTTGAAATCGGCGCCTTACTGGATCCGCAGGGACAAAACGTTTCATTTATTTTCAAAATTGTTCATCTGCTTTCTTTATAGAAAATAGAAAAATCATGCCTCCTGAATTCTATCGCATATTCATGGAGGCATGATTTCATATTACATGGAAATTATTTTACAGGATTATCTATTGTGAATAACACGTACACGTTCGATTGTCGGCTGTCCTGCTTTGTTCTGCGCAATCGTGTCCACGCGGAACCGTTCCAGTTCAGGTTCAAATTCCTTGAGCATTCTGGCAGGTACTTCGAATCCTCTCTGCATCGCGCGGTATACGATAGCACCGAATTCATAACGTGTCATCATACGGTCGCCGCCAAAGTTTCCATCCGGATACCCTTCAATAATATCGTTCCCCGCAAGGGTGGCGATATACTCGTAGGCCCAGTGGTTTTCCGGTATATCAGGGAAGAGCTTGATCTTCATCGGATCCAGCGCCTGTCCCTGTACGACCTGGCCGAGCGCGCTGCGGAGATGTTCCACTTCATTGCGGAGGTCTTTGATCTCTTTCGCCATTGCCACTTTTGATGTGGATACATGGTTGCCCTGTCCCAGCTTCAAGCTGACGCCGGCATTCACCATATTTTCTCCTCCGCCGAAGGAGCCTCCCACGCTGAACATGGTATCTTCATTGGGGCGGTAGAATGCTCCTACCGCTACCGCATGGGCGTCTTTATAGTTGCCGTAGCCGGCTGCCACATCCCACTTGTCATCCGGGTCAAAGTCCAGCGGATGGAGGGCTGCCAAGGCGGCTGCCCCTGCACCAACTTTGTTCACGCGGTCTCCCAGCCTGCTGATGCTCTGGTTTGTCTGGAACAGCTGGGAACCGTTCACCGCGTCTTTGCTGGTCGGGCTGATGTCACCGGGCGCCACATTGGTGATCTTCTTATCTCCCGCATCTACACCATTTTTAGTGATAGAAGGACCGTTATTAATGGTCAACCCGTTATCATTGATCGTGGTATCTCCTGTCTTGACAGTCTTGGCATTCACCGTATCGGAATTTACCGTAGTGATATTTCCTGTATCGGCAGTAACTGTCTTTGTCGTCACAGTCTCCAAACCTTTCAGGTCTTTGGCCATGCGGACTTTCAGGTTGTTATTGCCGTCGGATACGACGCCGAGATTATCTTCTGTCGTCAGTTTGTTTGTGTCTGTAATGCCTCCGACTACGTTCACCTGTTCGTTCAGTTTCTTCTTGATGACAGCTCCTGTATCACCGCCATACTTCATGCCGTCGTCCAGGGTCGCAATGTCATGCTGCTTCCCGTCTTTTTCTTCAATAACAAGGCGGGTGATATTTGTCCCGTCAACGCCCGGTTTCCCATCACCGCCTTTAATCGTGGCGCCGTCTTTTCCATCTTTGCCGTTGATGGCAAGGCTGTCCGCTTTCAGGTTCTTATCCAGGCCGACAATCATCTCGCCGTTACCGTTCACCATGGTTTTGATATTGGATGAATCGTATTCCGCATCTGCCTTCGTACCGGTTCCTTTGATGGTCATGGTTTCATTCAGTTTTTTAGCTACAGTACCTCTATTTCCTGCGAATTTAAGACCATCGCCCATGGTTGCTACTTCATGGGTAACGCCGTTCTTATCTTCATAAACGATACGGGTCATGCCATTTGTCCCGTTATTTCCATCCGTGCCGTCGACGCCGTTCGCTCCGGCAGCAGATTTCATGGTGAGACCGTCCTTTCCGTCTTTGCCATTCAAACCGATAGAACCGTCTTTGCCGTTGATCACTACGGCAGAGCCATCTTTACCGTTGACTCCAATGGATCCGTCTTTGCCGTTCGCGCCTTTTTCACCAAGATTAATGTTATCTTTCACATTGACTTTATACGGATTCGCTGCTGTTCCGTCGCCTTCAACGGTGGTATTCTTTCCGTCTACCAGCTTGGTCGCATTGGCTGCGATCTCGTCTTTCAGCTGATCTACATTGACCGCATCTGTACCGGCCGTGCCTTTTGCCACATTATGGATTTGGTTGCCGCCATTATTCAGTCCGTCCGCGGTTAAAGAAACATTTGTCTTACCGGGTCCCGGTGTCTTCGGCGTAATGGTAATGCCACCGGCGGTGACCTCCATCTTATTCCCGGTGCTGTCGGTAATGGTCGTACCAGCTCCGTTGGTTACTGTCGTATTTCCTGCCGCGTCTTTTGTCGTCACACTGTTGACATTAATATCGTCTTTCAATGCCACTTTGACCTTGCCGCCCTCGACTTTGGTGGTAATATTTTTTCCATCACCTACAACTTCCACATCACTACCGAGGTCTTTATGCACTTTTTGTCCATCTTCCGCCTGGATACCGAAGCCCTTTTGAATAAGATCAGAAGACTGAGCCTTCAGTTGGCTGACATTGACTGCATCTGTATCGGCTGTGCCTTTTTCTACATTATGGATCTGGTTGCCGCCATTATTCAGTCCGTCCGCGGTTAAAGAAACATTCGTTTTGCCGGGTCCCGGTGTCTTCGGCGTAATGGTAATGCCGCCGGCATTGACTTCTGTCTTATTTCCGGTACTGTCAGTCACAGTCGTACCGGCTCCGTTGGTTACCGTCGTATTTCCTGCCGCGTCTTTTGTCGTTACGCTGGTCAGATCTTTCAGCTCTTTAGCAAGCTTGATATTGAACTTATTATTCGCCGCATCGGCTACCACGCCGATATTGTTATCACTCAGCTTGCTACCATCAGCGCCACCCAAGATGGCCATCGCCTGATCAGATCCCCGTTTAACCACATTGACGTCTGCCGCGCTTGTCGCCCCGATAGTGGAATTGTCTCCGCCAAAACGGAGCGGACGAGTCATGGTATAAAGCTGGCTGCCATTAACCGCATCCGTACTCTGCGGAGCAACCAATCCGGCCGCCACGTTTTGAATACGGCGTTCCTTGCCTTTAGCTCCTACCGTGACAACACCTGCCGGTGTGCCGCCTGCATAGGCATAAGTGCCATCACTGTTATAAACTGCCATGCCTTTGGTGGACGCGCTATCTGCCACATAAGCGGAGCCGCTCCCCAGATATACGGAATTCCCCATGGTGGCATTCACATTGCTGCCCAATATCTGGGTATTGGACAAATCAAGCGCTTTATTTGATGTGTCTATCTTATTATTATTCCCGACAATCTGGACATCTGTAAGATTCTTTGTATTATTTTTTGCCTTTACCGTGTTCTTTGAACCGGTAATCGTGATACCGGATACCTTGCCGGCATCATCCTGCGTCGTTGTATCCGTATCGCCGCTGACTGTATTATTATTCCCTGTCAGCATGATATCCGTTAGCCCTGTTGCCGTTTCTTTTTTGACGATGTTACTGTTTCCGGTTACTCTGTTATTCTCACCGTCCAACGTATTTTCATTTCCAAACACACCGGAATTGACCGCCGTGATATTTGAACCATTGCTTGCTACCGGAGTTGTGGGAGCACTGTTCCGTGCGCCGATGACATATGTCCCTGCCCCATTGACAGTGTTGGCCGTACCGATTGCGCCGGAAGATTCTCCTGTAGCACTTGCCGTTGTACCTATAGCCAAAGCATCATTCGCCAATGCGTGTGCCCGATCACCCAAAGCTGCCGCGCTCCGGCTGTTACTCTTGGCTTCACTGCCTATTGCTACCGCTTTATCATCAGAGGCTCCGGCGGCATAACCGATGGCCACCGCCTTATCCACACTGGTTCCGCCATTCTTTATGGTGGTGACGGCACGGGTACCCATGGCAATAGAATGATTCCCTTCCGACTGTGCTCCTGCACCAATGGCCATATTGTATTTATAACCGGAAGCGGCCACAGTCTGCGTAATGGTAGGTGTCCCGCCATTTATTTCCTCGTAGCCGGTTCCCAGGGCGATGCTGCCTTCTCCCTGTGCCTCCACATTATTCCCAATAGCCGCGCTGCGTTTTTCCAACGCTTTGGCGCCGACGCCTGCTGCCATAGAATCTTCGCCGGCAGCCCCGTCATTATTGTAATTATTCGCATTTGTGGACTTCACAGAGTAATAATGAGTCTTTGCCTGATCCACTGTTTCATTCAACTGATTAACATTAACCGCATCTGTTCCCGATGTACCCTTAGCCACATTGTGAATCACGGTTCCTTTGTTATTGGTATTCTTTAAAGTGATACTCTCTCCCTGCCCGGTAGTTACAGTATCATAGTAAACTCCTGTAGCCGTCGTACTGGTGATACTGGCATTCACCTGCCGGACCGTTTCATCGATGGATTTCTTCAGCTGTGCCACGGTAACGGCATCCTGATCCTGCGCGCCATCCGCCACATTCGTAATACGGCGCAATGCTGCCGCCGTACCGACTGAAACACCTGTGGAAGGAGCAGCAGTCCCTGTCAGGTAACCAGTACCGCTGATCATGGCCGCGCTGGCTTCCGAACCATTACCGATGGCAATGTTCCCGCCGGAAGCCTTTGCCCCTTGTCCCAGCGCCATGCTGGCCGCGTCTTCCGCCAATGCATTAAACCCGGCAGCTATGGATCCATTTCCTGCTGCCTGCGCATGAAAACCAAGCGCTAACGCGTCATCAGCGGCTTTCGTATCACTGCCGACTGCTGTCGCTTGGAGGCGGGACACCAGGGTAGCATTCTTATTGGCATTATATCCGATGGATACATTTTTCCCAATAGAAGGGTTACCGGCAGTACCTATATTCGTCCCTGCCTCTACACCAATGGCAATATTATAATTGCTGGATACATTTCCGCCCGCCTTGGTGCCGATGGCAATATCATGCTGTCCATCCACATTTTGTCCGGCTTCGTCACCAATAGACACATGCGAGCCCTTCGTTCCCAATACATCACCAATCATGCCCTTACCGGCACCAATACCGACAGACACAGATCTGCCGGCTGCCGCGCCGGCTTCATCACCGACAGCAACAGAACTGGAACCGGCTGTCTGACTGGCATTCCCAATAGCAACCGCATTTTTCCCTTTTGCTTCCGTTCCCTGACCAACAGATACGGCATTTTCTCCTTCGGCCACAGCAGAAGTACCGGCTGCCAGACTGTTTTTGCCTTTAGCAGCCGCTTCTTTGCCGATCGCCGTTGCGGCTTCCTTACCGGCCTGGGCACTTTCGCCAACAGCAATCGCACTGTGACTGTTTTTGGCAACAAAAGCACCGTGCCCGATAGCTGTCGCATTATTAGAAGACACCGTCTTTGCCGCTGTTCCAATCGCCATACTGTTGTTATTAACTATACGATTGCCGCCATCATTTTGAACAACCGCTCCATCTCCCAACGCAATAGAAGAATTACCACGGGCATTGGCTTTATTCCCGACAGACACACTATTCTTGCCGCCGCCGACAAGTACGACCGTGCTGTCTCCATCCGGTGTCATACCGCTGACAGCACCGTTAATTGCCCCATGGCCGATGGCCACGCCATTTACTGCATTAGAAACGTTTCTGGAGGCATGCCCTACCGACACGGAATCTTCGGCTTCTGCTTTGGCCTCCACCCCCATTGCCATCGCATTATCTTTGGTGGCTCTGGCCTGCGTCCCTACCGCGACAGCATCCGAGCCAACAGCTGAAGCATCTGCCCCCGTGGAATTGGCACGGAAATACTTAATCCCCGGTTTTGCAGCATCAAGTCCCAGGCTATTTGTCAGTGCTGTGAGCGTGTTGATTTTTAATGTATTATTGCTGATATTGCCGGCGTTTGTGCTGATATTGGTAGCATTCGTACTGATATGGGTAGCATTATTGTTGATATTGCCGGTGTTGGTATTCACCTGCGTACTTAATGTAGCCAAATCACCCGTCGTGGCCAGCCCGGTCGTTGATATGGTAATCGTCTTGGTTGCCGGATCCTTAGTTACGGTGATATGGGTACTGCCGTTCAATGTATCCCCATCATTGACTGTAGCCGCCTCACTGCCGACAAAACCGCCAAAGCCCAGCATCGCCGTTAAAACCGCAGCCAGCGCAGATTTATATGCTTTATTCCCCTTATTTTTGCTGCTGCTGGCGGCAATTTCTGGAACTACCACATAACTGTTCTTCACTTTGCTCCAAATGACTTTGTAAATTTTGTTCATATAACCCTTCCTCTCTACATACCCAAAAAATATAATGCTATATCAAAAATTTATTTATATGATCCGGCAGATCTCCTACACCTCCTTCTATACTTCTCATCATATTTACCAGCCTTTATAAAAACACAAGATTTTTCACTGATGAATATTTATCTACCGGTTCAGTGCCATTTCATTCATATAATGTAAACAGCTGTGCTCTTAATTTTTGCAATAACAGTACAGCTGTCCTTACTTTAATTCCAAATGCCTTTATGAATATGATTCATATCAATATTTCTTAAGAATGGAGATGAATTTCGGAGCGATCGATTATTTCCAAGGCATTCCTAAAAAGCTACCTTATTCTCCATATTTCTGTTCAAGTCCACTTTAATAAAAGAGTTTCCTTATTTCCCGTCATGTGTATGTCGTTACATACTGTAACAGCATACATACAAAATGGCCCAATCATATAATTCTAAATTTCAAATCGACTCCCAAAAAAAAAGCTCCTCCAACGGCATATCCGTTTTTAGAATCATTTTAATCTTCACAGCCTCCTTAAAATTAATTCCATGACGGTTTTCCATTTTCAACAGCAGCATTTCCTGCTTGATCCCCATTTCTTTTGACAGTTCTTCAAGGCTCATCTCCTGTTTTGCCAATTCTGCCATCAGATTTTTATACACGTTCCTCTCTCCCTTTAATTTGAAATTTCAAATTATTATATCATTATAACTTTTTATTACTAAAAAATCCACATCCCACTCCTGATTCATTGAAATTTCGATATTATTTATGTAAAATCAACAGTAAGGAGGCGATTATGACAAAAGAGGAATATTTGAAAAAGCTGATCCTCCAACGATGGACACTGAAAGATTTCGCCGCAAAGATCAATATGCCATATGGAACTCTATATTCCATTCTGAAGAATGTAGATGGCGGATCCATGTACAATATAGTAAAAATCTGCAGTGGTCTGCACCTTTCCACTGACGAACTGTCTCAGATAGGAAAGCCCCGGAATTATATCCTGCAGGAAGATAGAAGTACGTACAATACAAAAGAACTACCGGATCTGAGATCCATCTTGAGCAGCACATTTCTCTTCAATGGAACGAAGTATACTCTCTCAGAGGAAAAACAGGATATGCTGTCTCAAATCATTCAAGCTGTACTGAGCGAAAAAACATAGTAGATCCCGTATCGCACTTTTCTCGGAAAATAACGGAATTACCAGCTTATTTTATCTAAGCGGGCAGGTGTAAACACACATAGCACTTCCACATCCATTTCCTATGTATTCATACATTTACTTTATCGATGTAATTATTTGTTTTCTGCCTTATCCAGCGGTTGGGGGGCTGTACCATGATTTCCGCATAGCATTATAAAAGAATCACGGGCAATAAGCTTTCCACAAATAGACGCACCCCAGGCGTCAGAAATATATCTTCGCAATACAAAAACGTTCCTTCCCGGATATATAATCAGGAAGAAACGTTTTTGTTTTTATACCTTGCATATATGCAAGCATCCCCCAGGTGTAAGTGAATTATTCTTACCGTCAGAACTGGTTGTGTCAATAATTTTTCGCAAATTCAGAAATACCATCGGTAATGGATCAGATCAACCGGTACTTTCCTATTCAGAAACTCCCCTTCTTTAGAAGGCAAATTTTGGGGCAAATCAAGCCGGCGCTTTTCTTGCCAATTCAGCGCCACTTATTATTATGCGCCCGGTGACCGACGAAGCCGAAACAGATACTCGCATGCCAAGATGATTCAAACCGTAAAAGAATATTTAGCTTGTAGCTGACAGCTCACAGCTGATAGCTTTTATCTTCTTACCGGCTTTCTCACCACGGTGACAGATTCTTCGCTGGCGCTCAGAATGACGTTTAATGTTCTCTGTCATTATGATGCTTAGCGTCCCTCCGTCATTATGATGCCTTACCATATCCTGTCATTCTGAACGGAGCAAGAATGCTTTGTAGGAAAAACGGGAAATGGCAATATGGCACAGAGTGAAGAATCTATAACTCTCATGACTCCCTACGGAGTTCTTTCTATTTATCTCCTCACGGTGGCAGATCCTTCACGTTCGCTTCGGATGACGCTTAACATTCCCCCCTATTATAACGTCTTGCCGTTCGGTGTCATTCAGCACTTTTAGCTGACAGCTAACAGCTAACAGCTAACGGCTAACAGCTTTCAGCTCACAGCTGATAGCTTTTATCTTCTTACCGGCTCTCCTCATCACGGCAGCCGATCCTTCACATTTGCTTCGGATGACGCTTAACGTTTCCCTCACTATGACGCCTTATACCATCCGCAGTCATTCAGCACTTTTAGCTGACAGCTCACAGCTGATAACTTTTATCTTCTTACCGGCTTTCTCACCACGGTGACAGATTCTTCGCCAGCACTTTGGATGACGCCTTACCATCCCTCGTCATTCAGAGCGGGGGTCAAGAATGCCTTGTGAGAAAGACGGGAAACAGCAATGTGACACAAAGCGAAGAATCTATTACTCTGACGACATCTTACCGTCTTCCTTGCCACGATAGATAATTTCTGTCACGCCATATACTTTCTGCCTTCCCGGTATGCGTTTCCCACCGCGTCACCGAGAGCAATATACTTCCCGCCTGCCGGATCAAAGGTAATCGCCTGCAATTTCTTTACGTCAATCTTTCCATCGGTCAGAATGTCCTCATCGACCAGGATGTTCACGATATCCCCAACGAAATGATAATCCTCGCCTACCTTCGTCACCTTAGACACTTTGCACTCCAGGGTCAAAGGAAATTCCGAAAGCACCGGTGTGTCCACAAACTCGCTCTTCACCACATGAAGCCCGGCGCGCGCCACCTTATCGGGTACACGATTCCCCGACACGATTCCCAGATAATCCGATTCCGCCATCGTGGAAACGGTCGCCATGCTTACGGTAAAGGCTTTCTTTTCCAATAGATTCGCCACGGTCTTATGGGTATGGTCCAGCATGAATCCCACCTGGTTCGTATCATAAATACCGCCCCACGCCGCCACCATACCATCCGCCGTGCCGTCCGCGCCATACGAAGCAATCACAAGCACTGGCTGCGGATACAGCCAGGTATTCGGTTTAAAATTCTTTTTCATGATTTTTCTCCTTCAAATTTAAACCTAGTAACAAGTATATGGAATTAAATTCAATCTTAAAACCTGAGGAAGATTGATATCTATATTAAACTCTGTTAACAGCCCATACGGTGGATAAATATAATCATCATTTTTATCTATTTTTGCTCGTAATAATTCTACTGACTTAATTTGCTTATTTAGCTCGTTTAGTCTAGTTGCAAAATCCGCATAATTTTCGATTGACTTTGCTGTTGACAAGTCTGTATTACTTGGTACATCTACATTTTTTAGGTTTAGATTACTTATTATATCCGAAATTTCAATTTTTATATTATTTATATTATGAATGGTTTTAGCCAATTCAAAATATTCATCGCAATCCTTTACGCTATTAACCTCTATAGAAATATCATTATATTTTCTTTTTGATACTGCTTCATCTATTTCACTATTTATTGCAATTTCATTATAAAGTGCAGCAAGTACATAAAACTTATATTTATTTTTAATATCATTATCAATAGTTGATGCAAAATAGTGACAATAATATCCCATCTTTGCAAAATTAGGATTATCTTTAAAGGACTCCATCTCTGTATCAAAATACATTCCCATCAGTACATCTGATTTCTCAATATACCGATTCACGCCATACCAAGTAAACATTCCTATAACTACTATTTTTATCAATAAAATAAGAACTATACTTGTACCAAAAAATTTTATAAATTGTGTCCTGTCATCTAAGCACAATCCTATATATAAATTTCTCGCCCAAAGGACTAATATCACTGAACTACAAACTAAAAAAAGTAATCCATGAATGTAAATTGGATTTAACCATTCCCCTACATTCTGTCCCATAATAAGGCGACCAATACTTATTATTTTTAACATACTCATAGAATCCGATACATATAATGTTTCTCTTACAAGATGCTCCAGTATTCGAAAGCTACTTGTGCCATCATTCATATTAAAGATTAAAGTTTGTACCCCTAAAAATAGTAATGCAAGTATATAAAAGGTACTACCATACTCACAAATATGAAAAACTTTTATTAAATTTGAAATATCTGTTATTTTACTTGAAATTGCATTATATAAAATACTAAAAATTGATACTGCAATCAATGTACCTAACACATTAAATATGTTGTCATGTAAACTTGTCCCCATTCCATTTTGTAATATAAACGCCATTATTTCTTTACTATCCATTGAAAAAGAAAATGTTAATCCCACTATACAATTCAATAAAAAGAACATTGAAGGATTCAATATCACAGAAGATGAACTTAATTCTCCATAAAATTTTTTAGGATCAAAAAGAATCATGTAGAATGTGTAAAAATAACTATTAATAGTCCTCAGTACAAATAGAGATACAACCTCACAAATATTCTTATTTTTTAAGCAGTTCACAATTTCGATCCTCCCATTATCTATTTGAGACCTATCGCTTCTTTCCTGTCCCTCAGATGTTTCTCCTCCAGCACCTCATAGGCTGCCGTTTTGTCTATAATCCAGTGCATGAGCGTGTCCATTTCGCTTCCTTTTGTGTAATCTGCCGGTACATAGTAACGGATGCGTTCGTCCCGGATCATCCGGCGCACCGTATCTTTGCTGGCCGTATTTTCCAAATCGTAGACGCCGACGGAATGGCCGCCCAGTGAATTGACAAGGCGCATGCAGGGGATATCTGTGGCACTGTCGCCAATGTATACGATATTTCTGAACGGGACGCGCAGCTCGCCTTCCGCGAAGTGGTCATTCACCGCATTGTCATTGATATCCAGGATCCCCTTTTCTATGCGAAAAAGGAACTGCGTCTTATTCGTGTAATTGATCACCTGCGCCGGCCAGCAGGGTTCTCCATGCTCATTGTAATAAAAGGAACTGGCGTAAATATGGGTGAAATCTTTCGCGATCGCCGTTCCCTCTATGATCTCCCGCAGGCCGGAGGAAATGATGTAATGCTCCACAAGGATGCCCCGTCTTTCCCCGTAGGCATTGATCCGGCGGAACCATCCTTTAATGCCGTCGTACAGCCTGACCTTGCCGCCATACTGTTTCAGCCTTTCCTTGTTCAATATTTCCTTCCCTCTGGCGCTTTGAAGCATCTTATACATGTACGCCAGGTTCTGATCCATGCAGTGGCCTTCCGCCAGCCGGTTCGATTCCTCCCAAAAGCTGTCCACGTCATAATCTACGGCACGGATATATCCGTCCTGCATATTTTCAGGGGAAAGCGTCCGGTCGAAATCATAGCAGACCGCCAGCACAGGCCTGCCCTCTATTTCTCTGCGCGCTGTTTTCACGATACACACTTCCTTTCTGTCCGTATCTTTTAAAATCATTATACGACACAAAAATCTGAAAAGTCTCTCTTCTGCCAAATGTATTTTCTTGCTGCAAGAAAAAAGATGGTACCACTACCATCTTCTCATGTATCATTTCCTGTTAACATTTTCCGTTTTAAAAAATGCCAACCCTTTTTCATCCAGTCTACATGTTCCAGCATGACCACATCCGCCTCATAAATCTTTATATCCTGCTTTTCCAGCCACACATTGAATAAACGTTCTGCAAGAAACCCGAACACTCTTTTTTCATATACACTGCGACCTGTCAGATCAATCCGCTTTTCCAGCTTGGAAAGAATAGCAAAAAGCCAGGTGCAATAGGTATCAAAAAGATTTTTCTTCATAACGAACATATTCAGTATATGAAGTTTCTTCCGGTTCATGACTTTGGAAAATGATTCCGCGTACGGGGGATACATTTCTTTTACTACCCGCTCCGCCTCATCCAGATCCGACTTGCAGTGGGCATGCTCGTACTGGCTGCGTACCGTTTCTATATAGTAATTTCTCTTTTTCGGCAGCAGCACATCATATTTCTGAAGCAAGTTTTCGTAGTCTTCCCTATGGAATATGGCTTCTTTTTTCTTGTCTGTATTTCTTGTATGAATACTCTTGCCAAAGTATCTTCTGTAATGGCAGAGACCGATATATTCGCAGTCCAGATTTTTCCATGCCCAGTAAAGTCCTGTCAGTTCGCAGTAACTCGGATTCTTAGAGGAAATATGATCTCCCGTATTATCCGAAAGATATCCCAGAGATTCTTTCCCTTCCGCCCCCACATGAAGCGGTACATATACATCGTCATCGGGCATCCAGTATTTTTTATGGGTCGCCACGAGTATATTGATATCCACTTTATATTTCCCTCTTTGCCAGGGCAAGTGCACTTTCAATAACGGCATCCATATCGTAATACTTGTATTCGCCCAAACGTCCACCGAAAATAACGCTGTTTTCCTTATCTGCCAGCGCCTTATATTTTTTGTACAGTTCCCCGTTTTTCTCATCATTCACCGGGTAGTAAGGTTCATCTCCCGCTTTCCATTCCGAACTGTACTCACGGCTGATAACTGTTTTCGGCAAGTCCTGTCCTTTGGCGTCTTTCCCGAACTCAAACCACTTGTGCTCTATAATCCTTGTCCACGGTGTTTCCCGGTCTGTATAATTCACTGCGGCATTTCCCTGAAAGTTCGGTATATCCAGCACTTCCGTCTCAAACCGGACACTCCTGTATTCCAATGTTCCCAATTCATAGTCGAAATAAACGTCAATCGGCCCGGTATAAATTACCTTCTCCGCCAGACCATCCAATTCCGCTTTATTTTTCAGATAATCCGTCTGCAAACGGACTTCAATGCCATCCAGCATATTCGCGACCATCTTCGTGTAACCGCCGACAGGGATCCCCTGATAAAGCGCATTGAAATAATTATTGTCAAAGGTCAGGCGCACAGGAAGTCTTTTGATGATGAAAGCCGGCAATTCCGTGCAGGGACGTTCCCACTGCTTTTCCGTGTATCCTTTGATCAGCTTTTCATAAATATCCGTTCCCACCAAAGAAATAGCCTGTTCCTCCAGATTTTTCGGTTCCGTAATACCGGCTGCTTTCCGCTGTTCCTCAATTTTTGCCGCCGCTTCTTCCGGTGTCACCACCCCCCACATTTTATTAAAGGTGTACATATTAAACGGCAGGGAATATAATTCTCCGTGATAGTTCGCCACAGGAGAATTGGTAAAACGGTTGAAAACAGCAAATTGGTTCACATAGTCCCAGACTGTTTTATTATTTGTATGGAAGATATGGGCGCCGTATACATGGACATGGATGCCCTCTACCTTTTCCGTATATACATTTCCTCCGATGTGGCAGCGCTTATCCACCACAAGAACTTTCTTCCCCGCCTTCACTGCTTCACGGGCAAATACCGCGCCGAATAAACCAGCGCCGACAATCAGGTAGTCATACTTTTCCACTTTCTTCTCCTTCATTTCGCTATACGCTTTTCGCTAACTCCCCTATCTCTCTGCAAACACAGGGGAAATCTCTGGCAGAACAGCAAACAGCATATAGCGCTAATACGCGCCTTTACCTAAAAACACCACTTTCATTGTTCTCCACAAAAGAACGATATCAAACCAGAAATTCCAGTTCCTCACATACCAGGTATCCATCTGCACCCGCTCTTCATAGTCCACATCGCTACGACCGCCGGTCTGCCACATTCCTGTTATCCCCGGCCGAACCATCAGATAGTCATTGATATATTTCCCATATTTGGGGATCTCCTCTTTTATGATCGGCCGCGGTCCGACGAGACTCATTTCCCCACGAAGCACATTAAAGACCTGCGGCAGTTCATCCAGGCTTGTCCTTCTCAAAAACCGACCGACTCTAGTTACACGGGGATCATGCTTCAGTTTGAAGTTTTTTTCCCAAGTTTTTTTAGCCTTCGGATATTTCAAAAAATACTTTTCCAAACGCCGGGGCGCATCTTCGTACATGCTCCTGAATTTATAACAATAAAATTCCTTTCCCCCTTTGCCGATCCGTTTATGCTTAAAAATAATATCTCCCCTCGAGTCTGCACGGATTAATAACGCAATCAGGATTACCAGAGGCGATATGCAGATAACCCCCAGGGCCGTAGATACCATATCAAAAATATATTTTACAAAACGGTTCCATCTGTTGCTGAGCCGGTTATAGATTCGAAATGCCACTTGTCTTCCGTCCGCTAATGAGATAATATCAATTACTCCCACCGGAAGCGACCCCAGGTCAGGAATAAAGGAAATATTTTTCACAAGCGGCTGTAAATCGTATACAATCTGCTCCAGCATCTCTTTCGGCAATCCCGGCGCCATGACAATAATATTTTTTACTCCTGTTTCCCTTACTATCTTTTTTGCATCAGCAAAGCCGCCAAGCCAGGGCAAACTTCTTTTTACAGTCTCATCCGGCCTGTTATCTTCCAGAAACCCGATAAATTTATAATTCAGACCGGAATCCCTTTCCAGATCGGAAACAAGAAGCGCTGCCGTTTTCCCCGCCCCCATCAGCAGCACGGGAAGCTGCATGATACCGAAGCGGCTCTGTATCTTTTTCAGGATAAATCGGAACAGGACAAGGAATAAAAAGCCAAAAACAAAAAGCAGTGCAACAAAAAGCCTGGAAGTCACCTGTCCAATCTGGGCAAAATACAGAATCATAATCACCATGACAATTCCATATATGCAGGACTTAAAAAGCCGTGTAATCACTTCCCAAAACTGCATACGTTTCCAATACAACCCGCTTAAATGGATACATAGAATAAAGCATAAAGGAAAAAATACATGGAGGTTAAGCCATGATACATGCATACTTTCATAGCCGGACATAATCCAGTCCCGCACTGCGACAGATAATATCTCCGCCGACAGTATGGCGGTATAATCCGTAAATATAAGCCCTAATGAAAAAAACCTGGACCAGTCTTTACCGGACTTCCACTTTCCGTGTAGCCTTACATTCATTTAATCATCCGCCCCTACCTTTGAATTCTTCCTCGCCTTTATGCAAATTGCCGTACTTGCTTATTTCTTTTCACAATAAATCTTTCAGTATATACCAAGTGATTCACTCCCAAGCATTTATCCAATTTCCAAAAAGTTTTATCCATATATATTATAGAAATATCATTACTATAATAGCACACAATAAATCAAACTTTCATTACACAGCAAAAGCCCTTTCCTCGAATTGAAAAAAGGGCTTTTCAATTAATTCCTGCCGAATCTGCTTTGTATATTTTGGTATACAACATCTGCCACAACTGAAAAAGATTGTTATAAAAATACCGGTTCGCAGATATTTTTGAACTCGTCTAATTCCGCCTCCATACATGACCATTTACATAGAACAAACAAACTTTAACACATTAGCCGCAATAACGATACAATCTTTTTTGCCGGAATACTTTCCTTTCCTATATAATATCTGATTTTCCTGAAGCACTCTTTCCATTTCCATTACTGTGCGTTTTTCACCACTACGTTCACAATCATCTATCATAATAATAAAGTCTTCTGCCAAGCATGCCGGAATCATCTGCAAGACATCAATGCGTGCGTATTCTTTCATATCCCCTCCCAAAGGAGCATCTATGGAAATAAAATCAAATTTCTGCCCTTTAAATGTTTGAGAAAAATCCTTGAATACCCGAACTTTTTCTGCTTCCTTATAGGGTACAAATTCCCTATTAAGCTGTATTAGCTTTGTCCTTTCCGATAACGAATAATTCTTTTTAAAAAAATCTATCCATTCCGGGTCATGCTCTACAACCTGATGATGAACTCCTTTGTAATAAGAAGTGTACTGTCCAATCATCTTGGTCGACTGCCCCAATCCAAGTTCAAGAATATTTTGAGGCTGAACCTCATTCAGAATACGATATATAACATATAAGTATGGATATCCTACAGCCCAGCGCCCCGGTGAAAATGCCTTATCTTTCAGCCACCGACTTTTTGTAATTGTACTGTTATAAATTTCTGCCCAGACTGCCTCTGATATATCTCTCCCCATCACAAGCGATGTATTTCTTATATCAGCTAACTGCTCTATATTTTTAATATTGCCATCATTCAATCCATCAGATACACGTGCAAGTTTATCTGACGATACTTTTATGATTTCCCTTTGTCTCTTCACTTCTTCTTCCAAAGTGGATATCTTTTTTTCTTGGGTGTCTCCATACTGCTGCATATTTACAAATAAATCTGCAATTTTTTGGTCAAGATTATCAAATCCGGTTTTCCTCTGTTTTATTTCCTCATTGAATTT
>ERZ791891.338-NODE-338-length-24207-cov-3.565295_pt1 | contig 24207 bp, 17 predicted proteins | sample MGYA00510155_ERZ791891 | MGnify/ENA primary metagenome ERZ791891 (study PRJEB30046, sample SAMN00792061) | human gut metagenome | study: EMG produced TPA metagenomics assembly of the A metagenome-wide association study of gut microbiota in type 2... | reverse complement strand
CCTTCTCAAACATTTCCTTTTTTGCAGGGTCATTCATGTCAATCTGAGAACTTTCGAGGATTTGCAGGGAGATTGTTCCGTCGCTATTGTATGCCAGGAACGGACCACCACCCGGTTCGCCTACGTTCTTCACCATACCGCAGACACGCATCGGACGGTTCAACTTCTGTTTCAGATAGATCACCAACTCGGCGTCTTCGAGATTTTTCACTTCGGGATTCTTGCAGAAAAGTTGTTTTTGCAGGAACTGAAGAATTTCCATAACTTGCTCATGCGTATATTTTCCGCTATCAAGCAACTCAAGATACTCGAAAGCTTTTTTCTGCAAAGTTACCAGTACACCGGCAATCAGTTTCTTATAAGTCACTGTGTCAGCTTTCAGTTTATCGGGCACTACATTGTCGATATTCTTGATAAAGATAATATCGGCGTCAAGGTCATTGAGGTTCTCGATTAGCGCACCGTGTCCTCCCGGGCGGAACAACAGTTTACCGTTATCACGGAACGGTTGGTTGTCCATATCGGCTGCAATAGTGTCCGTGCTCGGTTTCTGCTCGGAGAAGGTGATGTAGTAATCCACTCCGTAGCGTTTCGCAAATTCTCCGGTCTTTTCTTCCACTAGTTTCTTGAATAGTTCGCGATGTTCCGTAGATACAGTGAAATGTACATTGACCTTGCCACTTTTTCCGGCAGCATACATAGCACCTTCAGCAAGATGTTCTTCGAGCGGGGTACGCGGGCCTTCGGGATATTTGTGGAATTTAAGCAGCCCTTTCGGAAGTGCACCGTAATTCAATCCGGCCGTTTCGAGCAATGCGGCTACCACAGCTTTATAATTGCCTTCTTCCAGTAGTCCCGGTATGTCTTTTCCGGCAGTACGCTGGCAGGCTACATTCAAATCGTCATAGAAAGCAAAATTCCTGATACCGTCAAAAAATGCCTGTTCGAACTTTGTAGTGGGCTTGTCATATTCGGCAGACAGAAACTCGAACAAGTTCTTGAACATACGACTCGCAGCACCCGAGGCAGGAACGAATTTCACAATAGTCTTATCTGTGTTCTTATATGCGTCCCAAGCAGCTAAATAAGCTTTTTGTTCTTCTGCATCGGGAGCTAAGATACCTTTCTCTATGGAAGCAGCCGCATCCAGTTTCAAAAAAGGGAAACCCGTCTGGAGGCATGCTAGTTGCTCTGCTATTTGCGCTTCCGTGATGCCTTTTTTGGCAAGCAACTCTTTGTCCTGTGTCGTTATCATACTATCTATTTTAATTAATTGATGCCCAAAAATACAAAATGTTATTTACTTCTTACCGAATAACCAAGAAAAAAAGTAATTTTACGTCGAATTAACAAGATTGAATATGGACGACTTTTTTACATCAGAGGAAAAAAAGGAGCTTTTTTCACTCTACCGGCATTTAATGCAATCCGCCGGAGACAGTATTTCCTGGAGGGATTGCCAAAAGTTAAAGAAACATCTAATCAAAGCCGCCCAATGTAACGGGTTGCAACGCAATAACTTCGGGATGAATCCCGTCATCAGAGATTTACAAACGGCTGTTATCGTAGCCGAGGAAATCGGAATGAAAGGTTCGTGCCTTATCGGAATCATGCTGCATGAAATTGTGAAAGCACATATCCTGAGCATTGAGGACGTGAACATCGAATACGGGGAAGATGTAGGCAGTATCATCAAAGGACTGGTGAAAACGAATGAACTGTACTCCAAGAGTCCGGCTATCGAATCGGAGAATTTCCGCAACCTTCTCCTGTCATTTGCCGAAGATATGCGTGTGATCCTGATTATGATTGCCGACCGTGTGAACGTAATGCGCCAGATTAAGGATACCGGAAACGAGGAAGACCGCGTCAAGGTTGCGAATGAGGCAGCTTACTTATATGCTCCACTGGCACACAAGCTGGGGCTTTACAAGCTAAAGTCGGAGCTGGAAGACTTATCATTGAAGTACACCCAACGGGAAACGTATTATTATATAAAGGAGAAGCTGAACGAGACGAAAGCTTCCCGCGACAAATATATTGCCGCCTTCATCGAACCGATAAAAAAGAAGGTCGCGGAAGCCGGACTGACGTTCGACATTAAGGGACGCACCAAGTCGATACATTCTATATGGAACAAGATTCAGAAGCAGAAGACTCCGTTTGAAGGGATTTATGACTTGTTCGCTATTCGTATTATCCTGGATTCCGATCCGGAACCCGCTAAGGAAAAGCAGGAGTGCTGGCAGGTGTATTCTATTGTGACGGATATGTACCAACCGAACCCGAAGCGTCTGCGCGACTGGCTCTCGATTCCGAAAAGTAATGGTTATGAGTCGTTGCACATCACCGTCATGGGTCCGGAAGGAAAATGGGTGGAGGTACAGATCCGTACCCGCCGAATGGACGAAATCGCAGAGCGGGGTTTGGCCGCCCACTGGAGATATAAAGGTATCAAAGGCGAGACGGGACTGGACGAATGGCTGACTTCCGTCAGGGAGGCACTGGAAAACGCCGACAACGATTCGATGAAGGTTATGGACCAGTTTAAAATGGACCTTTACGAAGACGAGGTATTTGTATTTACCCCGAAAGGGGATTTATTCAAACTTGCCAAAGGAGCTACTGTACTCGATTTTGCATTTCATATTCACAGTAAGCTGGGATGCAAATGCATCGGCGCCAAAGTGAACGGCAAAAATGTACAGTTGAAACAGAAGCTTAACAGCGGCGATCAGGTGGAAATCATGACATCGAACACCCAGACACCAAAACAGGACTGGCTGAACATCGTGACGACCTCTAAAGCACGCACCAAGATACGGCAGGCACTCAAAGAAATGGTGGCACGCCAGCACGCTTTCGCTAAAGAGACGCTGGAACGAAAGTTCAAAAACCGCAAACTGGAATATGATGAAGCGACAATGATGCGCCTTATCAAGCGTCTGGGATTCAAAAATGTGACGGAGTTTTATCAGAAAATAGCGGACGGAGCGCTGGATGTCAACGAGACGCTGGATAAATATGTCGAACAGCAGAAACGGGACAACGACACGCATGATGAAATTATTTACCGTAGCGCCGAGGGTTACAATTTGCAAGCCGCACAGGAGGAATCAACATCCAAAGAGGATGTGCTTGTGATCGACCAGAACCTGAAAGGACTGGAATTTAAACTGGCAAAATGTTGTAATCCTATTTACGGAGATGATGTGTTCGGATTCGTGACAGTGAGCGGAGGTATCAAGATTCACCGGGCAGACTGTCCGAATGCTACGCAAATGCGCGAGCGTTTCGGCTACCGGATTGTGAAAGCACGTTGGGCGGGTAAGTCGGTAGGTACGCAATATCCTATTACGCTGCGTGTTGTAGGGCATGATGATATCGGTATCGTAACAAATATCACTTCTATCATTTCCAAAGAGAATGGTATCACGCTGCGTTCTATCGGGATTGATTCCAACGACGGGTTGTTCTCCGGAACGTTGACTGTCATGGTAGGTGACACCGGACATCTGGAAGCTCTTATCAAGAAGCTACGGACGGTAAAGGGAGTAAAACAAGTAAGCCGGAATTAAGAACCGAATCTATATAAAAATAGTGACGCTATCCACAAGTAATAGCGTCACTATTTTTATATCATAGCGTCATAATGCCATAGGGATAATGAGGCCTTATCTCACTTTCTTTTTGATATAATATGGATACGTTATCAGCACAAAGAACAGTAAGGCGACCGAAGCAACGATTTGTCCTATGTAAAACATTTGATCGGTATCCGTATCCATATAGCACGCAACAGCAATTCCAAGTGTAATGCCGGCTTCACCAGCCAACAGATGAGTTGTATTGGCTGTACCCCGTTGACAATGGTGAGACAGTTTTACGAACATCACCAGAAATTCCGGCATTATCAGTCCTAATCCCAATCCCAGCAGAACGGAAGAAATACCGCTAGAATAACCTGCTTTCAACAGGCAGATTGCCAGTATCTCCAATCCGAGTCCCATAATCACCAACCTCAGCGTTTTCTCTTTCAGGATAAACAAGCGAGCGATAACCAGGGAAGCCAGATAGCCCATTCCCACTCCGGCGAAAAAGGGCATAGATACACCCGTATCTCCCAGTACGATATCGTTGAGGGAAGGATGTACAAGCGGAATCAGTAACCCCGGTATAAACGTTATCAGGATCAGGTTTATGGCAGGAACCCACCCGCGAAGCAGCAGAAAGCGGTCGAATGAATACAGCTTAGTGACAAACGGTGCACGAAAGGGAACATAAACACCGGCTACTGTCAGAATCCCCAAAGCACCAGTGGTAACGGATACCGTTAGCAAAGTCTTAAATGCATAGTGTTGGTCGAACCAGACGCCGAGGATAATTCCGAGAATCATTCCCAGTCGTGCTATCCATGAAAAACTGACGTTTCCGGCACTACGAAGCGTAGAGTTCGTAATGTCAATGGCTAGCGTAATTCCTGCGGTAGTAGCGATACCGAATGCCAGTCCCTGCACGGTGCTCAGCAGGATAAGTTCCGTAATGTTTGTCACAAAAGCATAACCTACCGTTGCCGCTACCATAAGGGCAAAAGAAAACAGGCATACATTCTTACGTTTGTATGCATCTACCAGATAGGCATGGAAAGGACCGATAAGGAACATTCCCAGCGTGAAAAAGAGAAAGATAACCCCTGTCTCCGTCACCGGCAATCCGAGACGTTCCGACATTTCAATGGGAAGCACCGGAAACAACACGTACAAGGATATAAACAACAGCAAATTAGCTACACATATCCGCATAAAATGTACTGTCCACAATTTAACTGCCATATATTATCTTAATATTGTTCCTTCTCGTTGGGGAAGTAGCAATTCTTCACGTCGGATACGTAACGGCTGATCGCGTCGGTCATTACCGTGTATAAATCGGCATAACGGCGAAGGAAACGCGGACGGAATCCGTTGTTCATCCCAAGCATATCCTGAATAACCAATACCTGACCGTCTACATGACCACCGGCACCAATACCGATAATAGGGATTGTCAGTTCGGCAGCTACACGTTCGGCAAGAGTAGCGGGAATCTTTTCGAGAACAATGGCGAAACAACCCGCTTCTTCAAGCAGATGAGCGTCACGAATCAGTTTGTCCGCTTCAGCATCGTCCTTGGCACGCACAGTATAGGTTCCGTATTTATTGATTGACTGCGGCATTAGTCCCAAGTGTCCCATGACCGGAATGCCTGCACTGATAATACGTTTCACCGTGTCGATGATTTCTTCTCCACCTTCCAGTTTCAATGCGTCTGCATGGCTTTCTTTCATAATACGGATAGCAGAAGCAAGGCCTTCCATTTCATTTCCCTGATAGGAACCGAAAGGCATATCGACTACCACCATAGCACGTTTTACTCCGCGAACCACGGATTTAGCATGATAAATCATCTGGTCGAGAGTGATAGGCAATGTAGTTACATTTCCCGCCATTACATTAGAAGCGGAGTCGCCTACAAGGATTACATCCATTCCCGCACCGTCTACAATTTGTGCCATAGTGTAATCATACGCAGTAAGCATAGATATTTTTTCGCCTCTCTGTTTCATTTCAACCAGGCGATGAGTAGTCACTTTTCTTGTATCATCTGATATATAACCAGCCATGTCTTTTAAATTTTAAATTAAAAACTAAAGTACCATAATAGCGTCGGACGCTATCAAAAATTGCGGCAAAGTTATAACATTTAATTCATAACTGGGAAAGAAAAACAAGAAATCCTTTCAATCGTTCTCTAAAATTGCCTTGCAACGATTAAAAGGATAAACTGAAATATTGTAGGAAATAGCGTTAACGTTGCATCGTAAGCAATTTTTCGTAGGTCATTTCCGCAAAGTCATCTATTATATAGTGTGCTTTTCCGGTAATGGCCTTTCGTGTGTTAGTAGTGGCGAGACCGATAACGGTAGCACCGGATGTCATTCCGGCTTGCAACCCGTGGAAAGAGTCTTCAAATACGTAGGTGTTTTCGGGAGTCGCACTGAATACTTCCATACCCAACAGGAAACAATCGGGAGCAGGCTTGGAATGGGCGAACATCTCGCCGGTCAGGATTCGGTCTACCATTCCTTTAAATTCGGGGTGAGCGTTATAAACATTCTGCATCTTATCTTCATTGGAACTGGTCACCACCGCTATCTTTGCACCATGACGGCGAAGGTCAGCGATAAAAGCTTCTACACCGGGAATATATTCGTAGGACATCGCTTTCTCAAAGAGATTGAGGCGGGCGGTTATTTCTTCCTGAGCTTCCGGTTTGTCCGAGAAATATTTCTCATAGATTTGTGTCAATGTTTGCCCTTTAATACAGCGGCCGAAGTCTTCTTCCCCCAGGTACTTATGCCCTTGCTCGTCCCAAAAGACAGTATACTGGGTTTCGGTGTCCATAATCACACCGTCAAAATCGAATAATACTGCAATTATTTTTGTTGTATCCATAGCTAAACTTTCTTTTTACCTTAAACGTTAAACCTTGTGTATTGACTTGTGCAAAGTTCCGAATAATCATCGAATCAGGCAAATTATTCGTACCTTTGCACTACTTAAAAAAACGTAACTTTCGTTTTTCATCCAACATTAAAGATTCAGGCGCATGAGTAAAAACGACCCGCATATATTAGGAAAAGAGAGTATCGGCAAACTGCTGTTGCAGTATTCTATCCCTGCCATTATCGGGATGACAATTACTTCTATCTACAATATTATTGACAGCATATTCATCGGGCACGGTGTAGGCGCCATGGCTATCGCCGGACTGGCGGTGAGTTTCCCTCTGATGAATCTGGTGGTTGCCTTCTGTACACTTGTTTCTGCCGGAGGTTCCACGCTCGCATCTATCCGGCTAGGGCAGAAAGATATGAAAGGGGCTACGGAAATCCTGTCGCACACGTTAATGCTTTGTATCACCAATTCTTTCTTTTTCGGAATATTGTCTTTTATCTTCCTCGATGATATACTGGTCTTTTTCGGTGCCAGCGCAGATACGCTGCCTTATGCCCGCAGCTTTATGCAGGTTATTTTATTAGGAACACCGATCACGTATACGATGATCGGGCTGAATAACGTGATGCGTGCCACCGGATATCCGAAGAAGGCTATGATTACTTCCATGGCAACGGTGCTCTCCAACATCATCCTCGCTCCTATCTTTATCTTTCACTTTGAATGGGGAATGCGGGGAGCTGCCACGGCAACAGTCATTTCACAGTTGATCGGTATGGTGTGGGTAGTGAGCCATTTCTTCAAGCAGGACAGTACGGTACATTTTGAAGGGAAGGTATGGAAGATGAAGCGTAGAATCGTCGGCAATATCTTCGCTATCGGCATGTCGCCGTTCCTGATGAATGTATGTGCTTGTGTCATAGTAATCATTATCAATAACAGTCTACAAAATCATGGAGGCGATATGGCTATCGGGGCATATGGTATTATCAACCGGTTGCTAACGCTTTATGTAATGATTGTGCTCGGATTAACTATGGGAATGCAGCCTATTGTAGGCTACAACTTCGGAGCACAGAAGATAGACCGGGTGAAACAGACGTTGAAACTGGGAATTGTTTCGGGGGTGGTTATCACCAGTAGCGGATTCTTTATCTGTGAACTTTTTCCCCATGCAGTATCGGCCATTTTCACAGACAGCGATCATTTGATCGATCTTGCCGTCGACGGGCTTCGCATCACGGTGATTATGTTCCCATTCGTAGGAGCACAAATTGTTATCGGTAACTTCTTCCAAAGCATCGGCAAGGCTAAAATAAGTATTTTCCTGTCGTTGACACGGCAGTTGCTTTATTTGTTGCCTTGTTTGTTACTTTTCCCTAATTGGTGGGGATTGAAGGGGATCTGGATTAGTATGCCGGTGTCGGATGCGTTGGCATTTATCACGGCGGTAGTCAGTTTAATAATCTATATCAAGAAGGTTTCCAAACAACATCCGATAGCAGAATAAGGTAGTATCTACCCTATTCTGCCTATTATTTCTATTCGGTTTTGATACTCTTTACCGGATTTTCATTGGCAATATACCATGCTTTGAGTACCACACAAAGTATAATCAGCAATTGAACAAATAAGGCTGTACCTATAAAAAGTAACGGATTCCAATCAATCTGTTCTGCAAACTGGTCGAGCCATGCCCGTCCTGCAAAATAAGACACAGCCGTACCTATCAGGATAGAAATGACGGAAACGCAAAGAATATCGCGTGTCAGTAACCTCAAGATGTGTGAGGCTTCTGCTCCGTTCACCTTCCGGATAGCTATCTCTTTGCTCCGGCGTTGAGTTTCATCGTTCACATAGCCAATCAGTCCCATGATGACAATCAGCAGAATGAAGCGAGGAAAGCCGGACAGAAAGTAAATCTTCAATCAAACCACGTGCATTGAAAATCAGTAAGAAGCTAACTAATACGGAGATAATGACAAGGACTCCTGTCTCTACCAGAAACATATTGAAGATATTGGTCGAACTAGCTCCATTACATTTATGTACACCTACTCCTTTCGCACGGCGGCTCAAAGTGGCAATGGATATCAACATATAATTCATGATTACTACAAAAAAAACAGCAAAGCCGAGGAATCCGTAAATAACCAGCCGTTTCTGTACTTCAGGAGAGGACAAATGACGCTTCACTAATGGTAAGACCTAAAGAGAGGGATATTACTCTTATGATATTCGACCCGCATTCGCGTAACAATGTGCATAAAGTATAGTAGATTTGTCTCATTGTCGATTTCTCATTTAGGCTGTTACACTCGCTACAATACTTCCATCGAACAAATGTACAGTGCGATGAGCAAAACTCGCATCATGCTGTGAGTGAGTCACCATAATAATTGTAGTTCCTTCCTTATTCAGTTCTGTCAGCAGGTTCATTACTTCGGCACCATTCTTTGAATCAAGGTTACCTGTAGGCTCATCGGCAAGAATTAGTTTAGGATTGGTGACAACCGCACGGGCGATTGCCACACGTTGTTGCTGCCCGCCGGAGAGTTGTTGCGGGAAGTGTTTGGCACGGTGGCTGATGTTCATCCGTTTCAGAATATCTTCTACCATTCGGCGACGTTCGGAAGATTTTAGTCCCAGATAAGTAAGCGGAAGTTCCACGTTTTCATAAACATTCAATTCGTCTATCAGATTGAAACTCTGAAATACAAAACCTAACTTACCCTTACGCATATGAGTACGTTCTTTCTCTTTCAGCCCGGCAACTTCCTGCCCCATTAACTGATAGGAGCCTTCGGTAGGATTATCCAAAAGTCCGAGGATATTCAACAAAGTGGATTTACCACAGCCCGAGGGTCCCATAATAGCTACGAACTCTCCTTCTTTTACTTCTAGATTTACATGATTCAATGCAACCGTCTCCACTTCGGAAGTACGGAATACTTTACTGATGTTTTCGATTTGTATCATTTTTCTCAATTATATTTTAAATTCATTATATTTCAATTATTCATTCGCTATGCTGTTCACCGGATTCTCATTAGCAACTTCCCATGCTTTAAGTATTACACAAACTAGTATCACAACTAATACAAACGCTATGACTCCGGCAAATAACCAAATACTCAGATTGACGGATTCACTAAATTGTTCCAACCATTTCATACCTATCCAATAGGCCAGTCCTGCACCGATAAGCACCGCCGGAAGGGCTGTCCACAATACGTTTGCGGAAAACAATTTCAATATGCCACAAGTATCCGCACCATTCACTTTTCGGATAGCAATCTCTTTCCTGCAAAAACGAATCTCGTCACCGACATATCCCAACAATCCCATTAAGGCTATAAAGAAAATAGAGATTGACGCCAAAAGTACTGCATTCCGAAAACGTGTAATATCCGTATATTGCTCATCCAGCTTTTGAGTCAGCGAATAAAAGACAACGTCTTCTGTTGGAAAAGTTTCCGCCATTAATGCATTCAGTTTCTTCAGGTTCTCATCAAAAGGCTCTTTCAATCGTACGTAATGAAGCCCCGGGTTAGAATCACTACCGCTTCCCAACAGTAATACCGGATACTGAGGATGATATACACTTTGAACAGAGAAATTCTTCATTACGCCAACGATTGTAACTTCCTTTCCCCATATAGACAACTGTTTCCCTATCGGCTCATCCGTCCATCCGGCCCGACGTACAAACTCTTCATTCACTAAGGCCTCTTTTGGAGATGTTACATTTTTGCCATGTAATATCTGTATAGGCACAAAATCATCTCCGATCCACTCAAACCGGCCTTTGATAGTCCGTCCTTCCCCCACATTGAACACCTCTCCCGACCAACTTCTCCAGATGGCCTGCTGACCTACCCCATGTTCCTCAACCATAGGCAAATTCATAAAAAAACTCTTGGCATTTTGCCGGTTACTGCCCAGCTTCTTCCAACCCATTACCACGCGTTCGGGATTATATCCCAAATCTTTGTTCATCGCCATGTGATATTGGCAGAATACAACCATAAGAAAACCTAAAATAAAAGTCATACCGGCAAATTGGATAAACAACAACGGACGTTTCCAAGATGTCTTACGTTCTGCATAACGTCGAAAAACTTGCGTTACAGGAATTGATGCGAATATGCTTGCCGGTATGGCGCCCGCCAAGATAAAAACAACCAAAAGTACGGTCAACGGTACCCAAAGTGTCTGCCACGTAAAAAGTGAACTTAAACGTATACCGGCAATTTCTTCCACAAACTCCCGAAACTGAAAAATGAGCAACATCGTCAGCAATACTGAAATGAAAAGAACAAGAGCTGTCTCTGTCAGAAACATTCTAAAAATACTGTTATCTGTTGCACCACAACATTTGTGTACTCCGATAGACTTTGCCCTTCTGGCTAAAGATGAAACGGCAATGAGCACATAATCAAAAGCTGCAATCAACAAGATTGCAATACCCAGCACGGACATCATTAATATCATAAGCCGTACTGTCGGATCTGCCGTATGATATTCTAATAAAGGACGGAAAGAAAAACGATGAGATTTCTTTTTATTCGAGGAGTCAGCCATGTATTTCTTAAGCATATCAGGTATTCGTGCTTCTACCGCCTTTATATCTTTAGCAGGATCGCGAAAGCGAATAATCGACATATAACTGATATCATATCCCCAGCCCCCACGAGCCAGATTCCACAACTTGCTCATCGGTACCACTACATCAAAATGTATATCTGCGTTTTCACCCATATCTTCAAAGACACCACGTATGCTCATCGGCTCTTTGCGGTCAACGGATAAAGTCTTGCCTATAACACTTTCCAAACTGTTCCCTTCTCTTATTTTTTCCGCCAACGAACGGGATATGAATAAAACATCAGGACGGGTTAGTTCTTCTGCCTTACCGATTAACAGTTTTAAACCCAATGTGGAAAACAAATGTTCGTCAGCATATATCGTAGACTCCGTTAGGCGAACATTTCCATTATAAAAAACATTTGTTCCCATGTCCCTCAATATGGTGGCATCCTCCACTTCTTTCGGGAAGTTCTCACGCATAGCCGCTGAAAAAGGACCATAAGTAAAAGGTCCATCCATATATGTGACATATAACTGCTCCGACTGAGGACAAAAATTATAGTAACTCAACTGGAAAGCAACACAGGAAAACAATAAGATACCAACAAATATCCCCAATGTCATTGAGATAATCTTGATAATATTCACGCCTCGTTCATGGAGCAACGTTTGAATCGTATAATAAAAGTGTCTCATCATTAATTTATTTTGTTATATCTTCAATTTGAAAAACAGAAAGTATGCCAAAGTCATCTTTTCACTCATTATCAACCAGTTATACCATTCAACATCAGATAGTTTTTGTCTAATAATTAGACAGTGATGTCTAATTATTAGACAAAGATCAATAGTTCAGTTCTTTCTCATAAAGAATCGAAAGTAGATATTTCCGCCTCTTTATTGTTCTTTTTTTCCTATTTATCATAAGTAATCATCGTTATCTCATTTGAAAACTCTATCTTCGCATCAAGTTTTCAATAACTAAATATTTTATTTATGTTAAACAAGAATTTATTCACTCTTCTGTCCTGTCTGCTTCTGACCGGGTGTGGTATGATCGACTATCATCCCTATGATGTGCGTATCAGTGGAGAGACAGATGTAAACGCTCATAACATTGAACAAATAGAAACTGACTGTAAAGGTAAAAAGACAATCCGCTTTGTCACTATGGGCGACTCACAACGGTGGTACGATGAAACGGAGGATTTCGTAAAAGCAATCAATAAGAGAAATGATATCGACTTCGTTATTCATGGCGGAGATATGAGTGACTTCGGAGTTACTAAAGAATTTCTTTGGCAACGGGATATTATGAACGGATTGAGTGTTCCCTATGTAACCCTCATAGGAAACCATGATTGTCTGGGTACGGGGGCAGAAACGTACAAAGCGATATTCGGTCCTACCAACTTCTCCTTTATTGCCGGTGATGTGAAATTCGTTTGTCTCAATACGAATGCATTGGAATATGATTACTCAGAACCTGTACCGGATTTCACCTTTATGGAAAATGAACTGACAAACAGGACAGATGAATTTAACAAAACAGTCATAAGTATGCATGCACGACCGTATACAGACGTATTCAATGACAATGTAGTAAAAATGTTCCAGCATTATGTCAAACAATATCCCGGAATTCAGTTTTGCACTGCCGCCCATACTCATCACTATCGGGATGATGTGATTTTTGATGACGGCATACACTATGTTACCAGTGACAGCATGGACAAGCGTACTTACCTGGTATTTACCATAACCCCGGAGAAATATGAATATGAACTGGTTAAATATTAAATACATCGGACGGGCAGGACTGATAATTATCCTGTTATTCTTTACCTGTCCAAGTTCAGCTACTTGTAAAACAGATACAGTTATCAATACATATAAGCGCGATTCATTATATTTTGCAGTAAAAGCTGACTCAATTATCGCCTTTCATACAGGCGACTCTTTGTTTACTATCATCAAGGCAGACACTGTGCTACCCGTTATACCCAAAGCTGTAAAGAGAACCGGTTATGACAATCGGGTACATCGCTTCCGCAAAAACTGGGAACGGATTATCCCGACTCATGCTAAAATCCAATATGCCGGAAACATGGGATTGCTCTCCTTCGGTACAGGGTGGGATTACGGAAAACGGAATCAATGGGAAACAGATATATTGCTCGGATTCATCCCGAAATATTCGTCGAAAAAGACAAAAGTGACAATGACACTGAAACAGAACTATATGCCCTGGAGTATTAATATAGGAAAAGGATTCTCGACGGAACCTCTTGCCTGCGGACTCTACCTGAACACTGTCTTCGGAGATCAGTTCTGGGTAAACGAACCGGACCGTTATCCTAAAGGGTATTATGGATTTTCGAGCAAAGTACGTATTCATATTTATATGGGACAACGACTGACTTATGACATTGACCCGCAACGCAGATTTTTAGCTAAGTCGGTTACTTTTTTCTATGAAATAAGTACTTGTGACCTTTATCTGGTTAGTGCCGTACAAAACAGTTATCTCCGCCCCCGTGATTATTTGAGCTTATCTTTCGGATTAAAGTTCCAATGGCTATAAAATATTTTTCGTAGATTTGGATAATTTTTCAAACCTCCTAAAACAAAGGAGGTTTGAAAGAAAGGCTAAAATCGAGGTAACGCAGTCAAACCATTTTGATTCTTGACTGCCAAATCTGTAGTATCACAATAAAAAAAGAAAGGACGTAAAATGAAGACTAAAGCGATTTTTCTTGATGTGGACGGAACTCTAATCAGTTTCAAAACACATAAAATACCACAAACAACGATTGATGCCCTAAATCAGGTACATAACAATGGCATTAAGATTATTATAGCAACAGGCAGAGTGGCGACAGACCTTGGCGAACTGGACGCCATCCCGTATGATGCGGTCGTCTCACTGAACGGTTCCCATTGCCTGCTCCGTGACGGCACTGAAATCACTTCCCGCCAAATCAGTCATGAAGATTTTAGAATAGTCCGTAATCTTGCAGAAAAATATGGTTTCCCTTTGGCATTGGAAGTAGATAAAGGAATATTTGTCAATTATGTAAATGATACCGTTATAGCACTTTCCGAACTTACCAATCATCCGATTCCTCTGGTTGTGGACATAGACAAGGAATTTAATGAGTGTAAGTGTCGCCAACTTTGCATTTATTGTGGTGAAAATGTAGAGAAGGAAATTATGACGCAACTTCCCAACTTGACTGTTTCGCGTTGGAATCCGTATTTCGCAGATGTGAATGTTGCCGATACGAACAAGGCTTCAGGAATGGCTGATATGGCAGATTATTTAGGTTTTTCTTTGGATGAAAGCATGGCATTCGGAGACGGTGGCAACGATATACCCATGCTCCGTGCGGCAGGAACCGGTATTGCGATGGGCGGCGCATCGGATTTGATCAAGAACTATGCCGACTATGTTACAGACGATGTGGACGAGGACGGCATTTATAATGCCCTAGCTCATTTTGGGATAATTTAGGTCAAATATTTATTTAACCATGACAACACAGTTTTTCTGGCCTGTTCCTATGATTTTTGTGCTATTGTTCCCCGTATTGCCAATCCTTTCAATATAGTAGCTCCGCTACATGCTTCTTTCAGATGATTTTCTGTGTCGGACAGGCCACTTCCTTCATGGGTATAAAAAGGAATTACTATTTGTCCCTTCTCATTCGGCTTTTCCAGAGATTTTTTATTAATTCTGGAAGACTTTTCTTAGTGCCTTATACAAAGGACTTTGGGAGAATTACCCATTTTTGAGGTAATGACTTGGCAACCGTGCCATTTGCTTCGTTTTGCCTTGAATTGCTTTTCAAGTAACTCATTTCAAAGGACAAAGATAGTGAAAAAATCCCGATACATACAAAGTGTATCAAAGGAAAAAATGACTATTGATTTAATTTGTTCAATCGCATTACAATTGAAGTTTGGCTTCTGCCCATTTTAGTTGCAATGTACTTAATGCTTTTGCCCTCACTATGTAATTTCAATAGAAATTGGTCTGCATTTCTCGTCCATCGCTTATTGGCGTTAGGATGTTTTTCATAGCTTCCCTCTGAGATTTTTTCGGGATGTAAAAATTCATCTACAAACACAGATGGAAAACGCTTGTCATATAATACAAGTGTTTTCATTTTAGCCCTTGTTATTGCAACGTAGAATAATCTACGTTCTTCTCCGAATGGGAATTGGTCGCTTTTGGTAAGTACATAGCTGAGCACAGGGTCATCACTAACAAGAGAGGGAAAACCGTAAGTGTCCTTATTACATTGCAGCAAAATTACATAATCTGCTTCAAGCCCTTTGGATTTATGTACTGTCAAGAATTCAATTTTTCGTCCTCCTATCACATAGTAGAATCTATTACCCTCTTTAAAGGATTGATACATAAATGACAGGTAATAATCATCAAAAGAATAACGTCCCAATAAGAAAACGGATTTGTCTGATGGAATAGAAGCTATCAGCTGTCCTATTGTGTTGCAATAATCACGTCTTTCGTATGGATGGAATTCTAATTCAGTCTTAATTTCTGAATTGAACGGACGAATACTCTTTTGTATTTGGGCTTTATTGCGTTGTATAAACTGAGACGATAAAGCAACCAAAGGCTCTCCAAATCTGTATGTAGTTTCAATTTTGTTTATTTCGGTTGCACCAAAGTATTCGGGAAATTGATTAAAAAGTGCCATATCACTTCCCGAAAAACGATATATGGATTGCCAATCATCGCCCACACAATACAATTTTGCAGGAGGATTTCCTTCTCGCAATGCCTTCAAGAAGTTATAACGGTCAACTGATATATCCTGAAACTCATCCACTATAATATAATCATACTCAACAGGGTGTGAAGTGCTACATATTTCTGTGGCTTTAAGAATAGCATCTGTAAAATCTATTTGTTGGCTCTCGCTTAACGCTTGTATATAACGTTCATAAACAGGTTGAAATATATTCTCTATAATAAAAGTACTTCGTTCGTCATTGGCTTTGTATGCTTGTTTCAAAACCTCATTAAGAGATTTACAGCTTGACTTAACCAATGTGGAGAAGGTAACAACAAGTCTTATGAATGCTTTTTCTTGTTTGCTGCCTTTAGGTAGTACTAAATCATATAACTCTTCATCAGTTTTTTCTTTAATGGGTACGCCTGCATCACTTAATAGCGTTCTAAGTTTATCCCTTATATCTGAATAATGGAAATCTGCACTTGATGTTACTAATAGCTGTGTTCCAAACTTCTCGTGAGCAGCTTTTTTCCAAGTTATCCCGTCATTATATTTTTGATTGGCTTCTTCGTATGTGATATTCTTATCTTTTGCAAACCAAGCAGGAACAAGGCTGTGGCCATCAACTCCAAAATGTTCCAAGTATATGCGTTTAGTCTCTCCCTCTTTGTCAAAGTATATCGAAAAATCGGGACGATATTGAGAGTGCATTTCATCTGCCAATTGATGTTCATACGCTTCCTCGTATCTGAATTTCACGCCAAGCGAAGACAGTACAAAACATATCTTTTGCTCCTGTTCACTCCTAACATATATTGTTTTGCCGTCCATGTCAGGGAACATTGCTTTCAGCTGTACGTTCTTTACCTCTGCCAATTGCTCTCGTCTTTGACTTTTGCGTTTTTCCCAATCGGCTTCATTAGTCGAGTAGTCTATGAAATACTCTACAACGCTTTTCTTAAAGGCGGTGTCTTTTAACAGACTATGATATATTTCGACAAACAAGGCATCTGTGTTATCACAAATAGATGGTTTTATGCCTGTCTCTTTTCCAATTATATCAAGTGCTAATTTATGAAAGGTATAACCTTTTAATCCGTTTGTTGCCAACCTTTCAGTTAGTTCAGCAGCGGCTTTGTTAGTGTAGCTGATAAGCAATATTCTTTGAGGGGCAATACCTTTAATTTCTGTAAGATATTTAACTTTCCCCACAATAGATGAAGTCTTACCGCTACCTGCGCTACTAACAACGAGACAATTATCTTCCTCTGAAACAATGGAACGCCTTTGTTGTTTGTCCAATGGATATCTCAGACAATGGTCAAAAAAATCTTTGTGCGTATCAAGTGTGTGGTTTATAACCGTTTCATTATGTTGCTTGACAAACCTATTGATGTTGCCAAAATCACGGATTAGTTTTGAAATAGTTTCAGATGGGGCAATATGGAATGCTTCAAGTTGCTTGGCAAGTGAATGTGCTTCTTGAAAATATGGTTTGTAATGATTTGTAAAGTCTATTTCTTGCGTTGCTGATATTATCTTGCCATGAAATTCATTGTTTAGGTCGGTCGGAATATCAACAAATACGGTGTCATTGAGGGCTGACAATCTTTCTTTAGCTTGCTCATAACTTGATTTATCTTTATACGGAGATATATGGTCTAATTTTTCAGAAAGTTCTTTGGACTTGTTTTTTAGGCGTGTTCGTACTATAGCCATTACAACAATTGAAATAGCGATAACACAAATTACCCACATAAACAATGACTGCATATTAGAAAATACTTACCGTTGATAAATGCTTGCGCTAAATAAAAACAGGAATTATAGCAAGAAACTATTTTCTTTAAAATAATCCATTATGTCTTCATCAGAAGTTGCTTCATCTACAGCTTTCAAAATTTTTGCAAAGCTCTCGAACTTATCAACTTCATAACCACTACAAGTTGTAAAATCTTTATCGCAAAAGAAAATCATTTCTCCCGGAATTGTCATTGACCCCGCACCATTAAGACTCCTAAATCTATGGCTTACTGCCCAACCGGTAAATTCTCCTTTGTGATATTTTGCGACGTTTTCTTTTAGCGAAGCAAGTTGTTCTGAAAGTTTCTTTGTATATTTATTTAAGTCGGATTTAGCCTCTTCTTTTTCTTTCTTTGCCCGTGCATACTCTCCACGAGAAAATTGAGAAGAGTAACCATTAGGAGCCCAAATATCCATAGATGATTCGGCGGATTCAATTTTATTTTTACATCTATTTATTTTGGACATCAAATCTTTAATATCATCGCTGATTTCCATGATAGGTTCAATAGTAGTTACATCAATGAACATACTATCAACCCTTGTTGATATTGGCTCATAAGAATCTGGGTGATAGAGATAATCTTTAAGGGTCTCTTTAACCAATTTCTCAGCTTTATCCTCTTTAGATAGTGTGCAAGAAGTCATAACTAATGCAACTGCACAGAACAATAAAGTAATAACATTCTTCATAATGCTTGCTATTTTAATGATAATTATTGACAATATCCAAAACACGAAGCGTGGCACTGCAGATGCTACGTCTTAGTTCGGAGGTCCTGAGAAAACCCTGTGTACAGATGTAGTAATAGCAGCCCACGCTATAGCGTGAGAACCACTATGCTACCCTTGTACACAATTCAGAAATTTCTCAGGTTTCCGTTCTACAAGATAAGCATAACGCTTCTTCTTTTTTCGTATGTCTTGGATAGAGTTACCTCAATCCGAATACAAAAGTATAAAAAATCCGTGATATGCCATTCAACAATCACGGACTTTATTTTGACTTACAGCTTAATACCTCTGTTTTGTCTCGGCTTCGGTATTCCGATTGCTTCTCTAAACTCATCCCTCTTGCGTCTAAACCAACTAACATGCGATACCCCGTCAATCGTGAAATCAAACTTTCCGTTATCGTCCTCCTTGATGGAGCAGATAGAACGCTTGGCTTCAAAACTTTGGTTGAACTCCGAAGAGTAGAGTTTGCCTGTTACGGGGACATCCTTGAATGCGCATAACCGTTGGATAATACCGTCATTGAAACCCAAGCGTTCACGCAGGAAGTTTATCATCGGCATCAGCTTAACCACATACGGAAAGTAGCGTTTGACAAAATCAGTGAACTCTGACATCTTTTGGTGTCGCTTTTCGTAGGCATCCGTTATCTCCTCTATGCACTTTGTGTGTTGTTGTTCCCTCTGTCGGGCTTCCTCTTCAAGTTCCGATACACGCTCATGCAGATTTCTGTTCTCCCTCTCCAGCGTCTTGACCTTGTTGCTGCCGAAAAGAGAACCGACACTCTCGGCTATGTTGGTCGCTGCGGTCGTGGCTGCGCCTTTCAGTTTCTCGGTCTGCACTTCTTTCTTGGCTCGTTTCAGTTCTTCCTGCGCTATCTCTTTACGGTCTTGGAGTTGCCCTATATCAGTCTGTAACTGTTCCGTCTGCTGCATCAAATCTCGGTAATACTGCCGTATGGAAATATGCTTCGCTTTCGAACCGTCAATGCCACGCCGCAACTCGTACTTTGCCATCGCAATGGCGTATGTATCTTGGTAGGACTTCAATTTCAGCCGTGTCATAATATCATCGGCACACAGTCTTATGGTGTCGGTAGGCTTCTTTCGGTAGCGTTTCTTTACCTGTTCCTCTTTCTTCTTGCGCTTACGTTCTCCTTTGACTATCGGAACAAGGGTGGCGTGTATGTGTGGTGTCTGCTCATCCATGTGCAATACTGCCGACACGATATTCTTCTTGCCGAATGTGTCGGCAAGGTATTTCATATTGTCGTTACACCACTCATCAAGTCTGCCCTCGTTGGTGATGCGTTCCATATCATCGTGAGTTCCCGTAAGCAATATACGGATAGCCCTCACTTGATTGTTCCCGATTTTGCGTGTCAGCCCTGCGGTGTCCAATCGGTGCTGTATGGCTTGTGTCCTGTTCTCCACTCCGTCAGGAAACTTTATCAGTTCCCGATTGAGGTGTGTCCTGCTCTCATCGGCATTTTTCGGTCTGATGGTGCGTTCTATGTGCGCTGACATGGCGGAATCCGTTCCGCTTGTCTTTTCCATATGTAATACTGCATAACCCATATAATAATCCTTTCTTTTATAGCTTGTGAAACAATGGTTGGTTATTCTTCTGCACGGCTTCTGCCGTTGGCTTGGGAGAGTCCAGAGAGGTGAACCTCTTTGGCTTATTGGGGAATTTTCAGCGGTACGGAGTAATGCGGCTCGGAAAATTCCCTAATAAGCTATGGTATTTTCCGCTGGCAAATATCCGCACGGCTGCAAGCGTCCCCCTCCCTACATCTTCAGCCCCCGTTTTTTCGGTGGTTGCATCATCCGCCTTGCGGATTGGACTTGCCTCTCCTGCTTCATCGGCTCTGCCGATTGGGACAAGGGCTTACCGCACAGGTAGTCGTTCAAATCCTTGTACTCACGGTAGTATATGGACATGTCGGAAAGGCGTTCTCCGAACCTTGCTTTCAGATGCTCGCAGGCTGTCCGTCCTGCCGTGTCATTGTCAAGGAAACAGTCGATTCGGGAATAGTCAGCCAATATGCCCTCCGCCTTTGCGAGATTGGAAACGGAGTTCAAGATGATATAGTCCTGCATGGTCAGTCGGGGGTACTGCGGATTGTTCCTCATACGGATGGTAAGGAATGAGAGGTAATCCATAAAGCCCTCGAAAAGATAACACATACTTCGTGACTCTCCTTGTTGTCGGATATGGGTGATGTCTTTTGGAGCGACACAGCCTTTGAAATAGCGGTTGCGCACCTCATAGCCCCCTGCCATGTTCGGGAAGCCGAGGGCAAAGTATGGCTTATCCTCATATATGTAATGCCGTTCCTTGCATTCCCTCTTGGCGAGTTCGGTGCTTATTCCTCGCTCCTGTAAATAGGATAATAGTGCAGGAGAGGATAACTCCGAAACTTGCAGGTGTCGGTACATCGGTTCTGAAACGGATTGCCGACCAAAAGAGAATGGTGTATGATTGGCGGTATGCTGATAGGGTGTCTGTTTGGCGATACACTCCAGCAGATACGGCACATTGTCGGAACGGTAGAGTTCCGAAGCCAATGCGATGATGTTGCCGCCCTTGCCGATGCCGAAGTCATACCATTGGTTGAGTTCGGTGTTTACCTTGAACGAGGCTTCGGCTTCCTCTCTCAGCGGTGATTTGTACCAAAGGCTGTTGCCTTGTTGCTTGACGGGTGTGTACCCCAAACTTTGCAGATAGTCTGCGATTCTGATTTGTTTTACTTCCTGTATTGTCATAATGTATATTCCTACGGATTTGATGATGGTGGATAAAGCGATGATTTGATGAATGGGTAGTTTAACGCATTGAATTACACCTATATATTCTCTCATCAATTATTCATCAAACCACTCACGAAAAGAGAAATTCATCGTTTGCGGTATCGGGTGTGGTCTGTCCTTCCTGTTTTCTCTTTTCATCAGTGAATTTCTTTTGATGAATGTTTGATGAGAATGTAAATATCTATATTTCAATGTATTTATATACTTATTCATCATTTCATCAAAATAATCATAGTGTTTCCAAAAACGCTTTTGTCACGGTGTAGAACCGTCCTGTCTTCCGCACGGGCGAATAGTGGCAGTCACGGGTATAGTCCAACTGATAGGTGGTATAGGTAAGCGTGTTGGGTGCAGGATTAAGTTTCCAGCACTCTTTCAATATCTTGCGGACTTGGTGTTTCTCCACCCTTGCCTGTGAATACCGCAGCAAAAGAAAGATGTCGTTGCAGTCAAAAGAGAAAGTGTCAGTGCCCACACTCTCCATAATGTCAAGTATAAGTTCATACATCTCTATCTCTAATCTGTTGCGGTTGCTGCGGATGATTCGCCGCAAGGCTTCGGTATGCAGCAGCGAGGGGGCGAACCACATACGGCTTTTCTTTTCGGTGGATAGCTGCCTGTATTGCAAAAAATGGAGAAAGGCAGGTATCTCCGCTTTCAGCTTTTGCAGGAAGTCGGTATCATCCGACTGCAAGCGGTCTATCTTGCGTACCCAATAGCGTGTTTCCCCTGCATCAATGATGACAGGCAGATACTCGTTGTTGGAACACAGCACGAACTTGGCGAAGAATGCTATTTCGTTACGGTCTTTTCCTTTGGCTTCCACCTTGTAGGATAGTGCCGTGCTTAGGTTCTTCAACCGCTCGCTGTCCTCCCTGCGGCTCAGCAGTACCTCGTCCACTACGATAAGGAGTTTCCCTGCCCAGTCGGAATTGAACTGGCTGCGGAAATCCTCGTTGGTGTTGAAAGTGACATTGTTCTGAAACATGATTTTCAGAAAGTTCAGAAAGGTGCTTTTGCCCGTGTTGCGTTCCTCCGATACCAACAGCAGGATGGGCAACTTCTGAATGGGCTGCAGGTAGAGCAGTTGCAGATAGTCCATCCCCAACTCGTATTGCTCCCCGAAGATGTGTTCCACCAACGAGCGGACTGAGGGGAAATCACCCTCTTTCGGTAGGTGGTCTATCGGCTCGTAGAGGTTAAGGAACTTGCCGATTACAGGCTGATAGCTGACGTGTTCGGGTACGGTGCAGAAGCCGTCATACTTGGGTACGCTGCCGATGTAGTCCTTGCCGTGGTCTTGGCGCAGGGTCTCGTTGTTCCACGGGATGCGCTTCCTTACATACCCTCCGTTCAAGGTCGGTTGCTCCACAATCTTGTAGAGGGTTGTGCCGACACGGATAAACTCTTCCTTTGCCATGCCGCTATCCGTGGGCGGTCGGTGGCTGTCTTTTACTTTGTTTGTTTCCATATTCCAATGATTTAAGTTTGAAAAAATGTCAGCCACAAAAGTATAAGCGTTTGTCGAATAGGTTGATACGCAAATCGCAGCAGAACACAGCAAAAAATACTTTGCAACCAAAAAGTGAGTAATCTTTGGATGAGAAACGTATGAAAAAGCAAAAACACGCCCGAAGAAGCACCACTCAAATGGCTGTCTCTTCGGGCGTGTTGTATTCGTATGTTGGAATGGCAATATGCCTATTCAATTATCAGTATAAATATATTGTTGGCAATGGGAATACGCATTGGTCTCACTACTTCATGTCGTCATATTGATAAACTTCATGCCTGAAAGTTAGATGTTTCCATACTGTTTATGCCCAGCGAAAAGAAGATGTTTATTTTTTCTTTTCGCAAGTACAGCCTTTCAAGAATGGCATTGCGAACCTGCTCCGCTCCGAATGTGTTGATGCGGAAAGCAAGGGCGATGATGGCTTCAAGATTGTAAACCTCCATGCTGTGGTTGTCAGATAGGCGGATGGTACACTTTATCTCATGTTCCCTCAAAATTCCGCTTTTGCAGAGAGCCTTTATCCCTGCTCGTATTGTAGGGGCGACAACCCCGAACAACTCACAGAGTTCCCACTCGGTCATGGCAATAGAGCCTATATCGGTCGGCAGAACGATGTTGCCCTGCCCGTCCATTGTGATGATATTGCACTTCATGGCTTTGTTATATTATGTGGTTGCACTTCCAAATGATGCGTTCAGTTTGTTTCCGAACATTGTAAGGTCGTTGTCGAGTTTCTGCGTGGTAATCTTTGCGTAGATTTGCGTGGTGACAATATTCGTATGCCCCAAAACACGGCTTACGCTTTCAATAGGCATACCCTTGCTAAGAGCCAGAGTTCCAAATGTATGCCTTGCGCAATGGTAGGAAATTTGCTTCTCTATTCCACATTCGGCTATCACTCTTTTAAGCTGTTTGCACATCGTCCAATAGTTGATTTTACCGAATACCAACTTATCTTCCGACAGATGTTTATACCGCTCGATTATCTGCAATGGAATGTCAAGCAGTTTCACTTGGAACGGAACATTGGTCTTATGCCGTTTGGCGATTATCCATTTCTCACCGTTCACCTCCACGATTTCATCCGTTGTAAGTTTTTTCATATCCACGAAAGACAATGCGGTGAAGCAGGCGAATACAAACAGATCACGCACCAATGCGAGGGTCTGATTGTCAAACTCATGTGCCATGATTCTTTTGATTTCATCCTCCGTCAGATACTCACGCTCCTTTACATTCGGGCTGATGTGGAATTGTGCAAACGGGTTTCTCGGTATCAGTCCGTTGTAATGCGCCCTCATAACGACACCTTTCAGCCACATACAATTCAGCCAAATGGTAGCGTTCTTCAATCCACGTTCTGCCGTGAGGTAGGCGGCAAACTCCTTGATGAAGTCGGGTGTAAGTTCCAGCATCGACATATCATTACGCTTGTAGAATGACTTGATAAAGGCTGCGACATAGTTCCTTGCCCTTACCATTACCTT
>ERZ791891.335-NODE-335-length-24388-cov-45.866395_pt1 | contig 24388 bp, 15 predicted proteins | sample MGYA00510155_ERZ791891 | MGnify/ENA primary metagenome ERZ791891 (study PRJEB30046, sample SAMN00792061) | human gut metagenome | study: EMG produced TPA metagenomics assembly of the A metagenome-wide association study of gut microbiota in type 2... | reverse complement strand
TGTATCAATAAAATTCGAGTGCAAAGATACGATTAATTTCTTGAACTGCAAAGAATTCGTTCTTGTTTTTTGTGATTTTTTTAGCGTTGCTGCAATTTCATATCCCTGAATGCACTCCAGGCTATCGGTACCGCCACGAGGAAGGAGCAGATATCTGCCCACGCCTGACACATCTCCACGCCCAGTAATCCGAAGAAATGAGGGAGGATGAAAATGAGCGGAATGAAGAACAAACCGCTACGTGCTGCTGCCACGATATTCGCACGTACAGGCTTGCGGATGGTCTGAGTCAACATATTCGTCAGCACAATGGTGGCAACCAGAGGGAAGCTGATTACCTGCCACTTCAGGGCTACGGAACCCACGGCTACGACATGAGGATCATCACGGAAAAGTTCGATGATCTGTTCAGAGAAGATGAAGCCGATGACGGCACATACCGCCAGGAATACCGTGCCGCATTTGATGCAGAAAAAGAAAGCCTCCTTCACGCGGTCGTACAACTTGGCTCCATAGCAGAAACCGCAGAGCGGCTGGAAACCCTGCCCCAATCCAATCACCACGGCATAGGTGAAGAACGAGATTCTCGTCACGATACTCATACCCGCAATGGCTGCATCTCCGTAGGCTCCGGCAGCCACATTCAGCACCAGTGTGGCGATGCTTCCCAAGCCCTGTCTTGATAAGGAAGGCGTGCCGCCAAAGATAATCTCCTTGAAGTAAGCCCAGGATGGCGTGAAGTTGCGAAGATGGATTCGGATGTTTCCTCCCTTATGCGTCATCCAGAAGAGCATGGCGCAGCCGAAGCACTGGCTGGTGAGGGTGGCGATGGCGGCACCCGTGATGCCCATGGCAAAATAAAGGATGAGCAGCGGGGCAAGGATGAGGTTGAGAAGCACTCCCGACATGATTCCCTTCATTGCATACATCGCATTGCCCTGGAAGCGCATCTGGTTGTTGAGTGTCAGAGAAGTTGTCATGAAGGGAGCACCCAGCAGGATGATGCCGAGATAGCGCTCGATATAGGGCTGGATGGTGGGGGTGGAACCCAGGAGAATGCACAGCGGTGTAAGGAAAAGTTGCCCAAGAATGGCGATGAGAAGTCCCGTCAGAAAACTCAGCACGAAGCCCGTGGATGCCATCTTCTTCGCCTTCTCCATCTCCTTGGCTCCCAGCATTCGTGAGATATAGTTGCCTGAGCCATGACCATAGAAGAAACCAACAGCCTGGATTACTGCCATCATGGCGAAGGAAACGCCTACCGCCGCCACGCTCTGGGTATTGATGCTGCCCACGAAGTAGGTGTCGGCGAGGTTGTACATACTCGTCGATAACATGCTGATAATGGTAGGAATCGCCATCGTAAAAATCACCCGATGCACCGGTGCATGGGTCAGGAATGTATAATTATCTCTCGATTTCTTCATATTTCTAGAATCCTTTCAGCCTGCAAAGTTACTGCTTTATTTCCGAAAGGGGGGAAATATTCGATGATTTTAACGCTCGGCAGGAAAAAAAACACGGATTTCGTTTGCCATCTCGGAAAAAACTCGTACTTTTGCACCGTTTTTCTGATGATACATTATTATAAAAAAGAAAAATCAGAGCAAAAAGTTTTAGAAAAAATCAGATCAATGAGTGATATTAGAATCATACCCGTTACTACCAAGAAAGGATTGAGAACTTTCATACAGTTCTATTACGACCTTTATGAAGGTAGCAAATATGCCGTTCCTTACTTGCGTTTTGACGAGTGGAATACATTGAACAAAGGCAAGAACCCTGCCTTCGATTTCTGCGAAGCGCAATATTTCCTGGCTATCGATTACAGCATCCCGAAGGTGGTAGGCCGCATTGCCGCCATTATCAACCATTGTGCCAACGACCAGTGGAACAAGAAGCAGGTGCGCTTCGGATGGTTCGACTTCATCGATAATCTCGAGGTTTCCAGTATGCTGCTGGATGCCGCAGCCCGGTGGGGCAGAGAGCGTGGCATGGAAGAATTGGTAGGACCACTTGGCTTTACCGATATGGACCGCGAAGGAATGCTCATCGAAGGATTCCACGAGAAATCCACCATGTACGTCAACTACAATTACCCTTATTATCCCAAGCACATGGATGCTCTGGAGCTCTTCCAGAAGGACAACGACTGGCTGGAGTACCGCATCAAGGTGCCTGAGGTAACCCCTCCGAAATTTGCCAAGACAGCCCAGCTCATCGAGAGCCGCTACAATCTGCATGTGCATAAGTTTACCAAGCACGAACTGGTTCAGGGCGGCATGGGCAGGGAAGTCTTCCGCATCGTCAACGAAACCTACAAGGATCTCTACGATTTCCAGCAACTCACCGACCGACAGATCGACGGGTATGTGGATTCGTATATCAAGATGGCGGATATGAACCTCATCACCGGTGTGGTAGATGGCAACGACAACAACCGCCTGATCGGTTTCGGCGTATCCTTCCCATCCATGACCGAGGCGTTGCAGAAGAACCGCAACGGCAAGCTCTTCCCTTGGGGATGGCTTCGACTCCTGCGGGTGATGAAGTGCCATGCCACTGATACCGTGGATCTGGTGCTCATCGGTGTGTTGCCGGAATATCGCAGCAAGGGTGCCAATGCCCTCATCTTCGCCGACCTCATCGAGCAGTACCACCGCTACGGTTTCAAATGGGCGGAGGCGATGCCGCAGATGGAGAGCAACAAGGGAGTGCAGAGCCAGTGGCAGTATCTGGAAAGCGTGCAGCACCGTCGCCGCCGCTGCTACAGAAGAAAGTTATAGGAAATTGAAGAAAAATAAAAATAATTAGAAATAGATAGAATGAGATTTGCAGTTATAGCCGCAGGCGAGGGAAGTCGATTGGCACAGGAAGGCGTGGAACAGCCTAAACCCCTGGTGCCGGTATGCGGCGAACCGATGATAGAGCGCCTTCTACGCATCTTCGTAGATTGCGGTGCTACCGAAATCGTAGTGATTGTCAACGAATGGAGCACGGCGGTGCGTGAACATCTGGAGCAGATGAAGCTGCCGGTGCCTCTGCGCCTGGTGGTAAAGACCACTCCTAGTTCCATGCACAGTCTGCATGCCCTCTCGCCATATCTCCGTGGCGAGCGCTTCTGCCTCACCACCGTGGATACCATCTTCCGTGAGGAGGAATTCAAGAAGTATATCCGCCACTTCCAGGAGGCAAAGGATATTGACGGCTGCATGGCTGTCACCCCATACGTAGATGATGAAAAACCGCTGTGGGTTGGTGTGGAGAAGCAGGCGGATGCCGAGGGTGCCAGTCTGCTCGACAAGCAGGGTTCGCACAAGAAACCCCGAATTACGGGCTTCCATGATAAGCAGGAGGGCGATGACCATCTGATTTCGGGTGGCATCTACTGTTTGGGCGACAAGGCGCTGGATGTGCTCGACCACTGCATGGAGCAGGGCATGAGCCGTATGCGCAACTTCCAGCGCCAGCTGGTGGTAGAGGGATTGAAGCTGGAGGCTTATCCTATCAACAAGATTCTCGATGTAGATCACAAGGAGGATATTGCGAAGGCCGAGGCTTTCATCCATCCGCTGGAGGGTAAGACCCTGGTGGGGGTATGCCGCGGCAACGAGTTCTCGCCTAATTGCGTGGATAACGATGCTGCCATCATGAATGCCGTAAAACAGCAGCTGGAGGCACTCGGTGCGAAGGTGATGCTGATGTGCGAGAAGGAATTCTGCCGCAAGGCAACTGTGTTGGAGAGAGCCTACGGATGGCCTCGCTGCCGTGTGACAGTGGGCGTGGATGGCTTCTTCTCGATGGCACGCAGCAAGCAGGCACTCGATATTCTCGGCAGAATAGAGGAGGAAGGCGTATTGGTGGTGAACTCCAGTCTGGGTGTAAACCGCTGCATCCGCCGCATCATGACCGAGCGTTTCATCGCCGGAGGCATCGCTACTCCCGAGAGCCGCATCATCGGCAGAAACGGAGAGATGGTGAAGGATATCCACTATCCTTGCTGGCTGAAGCGTGGAGACGGCTGTGCGCAGCAGAAGGAGGATACCTGCTATGTGCAGAACGAGCAGGAGGCTGAGGCGCTGCTGAAGGAATTCTGGCTGCGCGGCATCACATCGGTGGTGGTGAATGAGCACCTGAAGGGCGACCTCATCAAGTTCTACGGCGTATCGGGTACCGATTTCTTCTATTGGTTCTATCCATCGAAATGCGGTCATCGTTCCAAGTTCGGACTGGAGGTGATCAATGGTGAGGCTCAGGGCATCGCCTTCGATGCCGAGGCTCTGAAGGCTGAGGCTGACAAGGCTGCCGACATGCTGAATGTGCCGGTATATGGCGGCGATTGTGTGGTCAGCGAGGATGGCAGCATCCGCATCATCGACTTCAACGACTGGCCTAGCTTTGCGCCATGCCGTGATGAGGCTGCGTTCTATATAGCAACAAAAATGATACAGGAATAACAAAAAAATAAAAAAAGATGAATCAGGAATTTAAGGCTTCTCTGAAATCTGCGGATACCGAGGAGCACATTGATATTTATTTCTATCGTCCTATTGGTTACCAGTGGGCGCGATTCTTCCGCATGCTTCACGTCACCCCAAACGTGGTGACCATTCTTTCCATTTTCCTCGGCGTAGGAGCGGGCATCTGCTTCTATTTCGACGATTTGGCAATCAACATCTTGGGCATCTTCTTGCTCATTTGGGCAAACGTATATGATAGCTGCGACGGACAGCTGGCGCGACTCACCAACCAGAAGAGTGCCTTGGGCAGAATCCTCGATGGTGCTGCTGGCGACTTCTGGTTTGTCAGCATCTACTTCGCCATCTCCTTCCGTCTGATGCCAGAGTGGGGCTGGAAGATCTGGGCACTCTGCATCGTAGCCGGTTTCGGATGCCATGCCATTCAGAGCCGTCTTGCCGACTACTACCGTCAGATTCACCTCTTCTTCCTGAAAGGAAAGGAGGGAAGCGAACTGGATGATGCCAGCAAGCAGGTAGAGCTGTGGAAGCAGATGAAGTGGAAGAAGGAGCCTGTGCAGAAGCTCTTCCAGTTCTTCTACAAGAACTATACCTTGGGACAGGAGCGGGATACTCCTATCTTCCAGATATTCAAGAGAAATCTGCGCGAAAGATATCCGCAGCAGTTGCCTGAGCAGTTGCGTGCCGACTTCCGTGCGGGCAGTCTTCCATTGATGAAATATGCCAATATCCTTACCTTCAACTGGCGCAGCATCACGCTGTTCATCTCAATCCTGATAGGTCTTCCATGGCTTTATCCGGCTATCGAGATTACCGTGTTCAGCCTGATTTTCTTCTATATGAGAGGAACCCACGAGCGTCTTTGTCTGAAGCTCAACCAGAAGGTCCTGAAGGGAGAGTACGGGGCATAAACAATAACAAATACTTATATGAATAACAAGTTCAGAAATATATTCATGGCGTTCGGTATTATCGCCATCATCATCATGCTCTGCACGATGGATATGGACTATACCGATATCTGGCGCTATCTGAAGCAGGCGGGCATCTATTTCCCGCTGATTCTCGGTCTGTGGCTCGTGGTTTACTGGGTGAACACCATTTCCTGGTGGCTCATCATCAACGATGAGGGTAGGGTGAAGGGACTCTCGTTCTGGCGAGTATATAAGCTCACCGTGAGCGGATTTGCCCTGAACTACACCACTCCCTGCGGATTGATGGGCGGCGAACCTTACCGCATTATGGAGTTGAAGCCTTTTACGGGTGTGAGCAAGGCTACATCATCGGTCATTCTCTATGTGATGATGCACATCTTCTCCCATTTCTGGTTCTGGTTCCTGTCGGTATTTCTCTATATCGCCCTGTATCCGATAGGTGTCCCTATGGGCATCATGCTGGGCTTCATCGCAGCCTTCTGCCTGCTAGGCATCTACTTCTTCGCCCGCGGCTACAAGACGGGAATGGCACAGAAGGGCATCCGTCTGCTCACCCATATTCCTTTCGTGAAGAACTGGGCTAAGCGGTTTGCGCAGGAGAAGCAGGAGACCCTGGAGCAGATAGATTCGCAGATAGCCCTGCTGCATGGTCAGCATAAGAGCACCTTCTACAGTTCTCTCTTCTTCGAGGTGATGGCGAGAGTGCTCCAGAGCCTGGAGATTTATCTTATCCTGAAGGCTTTTGCGGCGGATATCAGCATCGCCGACAGCATTCTGATTCTTGCCTTCTCATCGCTCTTCAGTAACCTCATCTTCTTCTCTCCTATGCAGTTGGGAGCCCGAGAGGGTGGTTTGGCTCTGGCGGTGGATGGTCTGCATCTTACGGGTGCCCTGGGTGTATATACCGGTCTCATCACCCGAATCCGTGAGCTGGTATGGATAGCCATCGGCATTCTGCTCATCAAGGTGGGAAACAAGGACCTGAAGAAGATTCAGGAAGAATACGAGGCTGATCAGAAGAGCCAGCAGCAAACAATTAATAAAGGAAAATAATGAAAGTACTGGATATAAAAGGAATCATCTTTGATTATGGTGGCACGCTCGATACCAGGGGCGACCACTGGTCGGAAGTGCTGTGGCAGGGCTACGAGCACTTCGGCATCGGTGTGGCTGATGACGAGGAAGTAGAGCCAGGAGTAAGTATCCACAAGCAGGCGTTTCGCGATGCCTACGTGTATGGTGAGCGAGCACTGGCTGTGAATCCCATCGTGACTCCCGATTTCCATTTTGAGGATATTCTCAGAGAAAAACTGATCCTGGAATTGAATTTCCTGGCAGGAAAGGAATTGCTGGAGACAGGAAAGGATGATTCTGAGAAACAGGCGAAGCTTGGGAATCCCGGAAAAGATTCTGATGCTTCATCAGAAAGCCTTTTCCTCTCCCTTTCTGATTCAGAAATTCATCAGATAGCAGTGGATATGGCTCGCTATATCAATGCCAAGACCCTTGCTCTGCTGAATGAGAACAGGCAGGTGCTGGAGCATCTGAAGCAGTCGGGGTATCCGATGGTGCTGGTATCCAATTTCTACGGCAACATCAATCAGGTATTGAAGGATGCAGGAATCGATGGCTATTTCGAGGACGTGATAGAATCGGCAGTAGTGGGTGTGCGCAAGCCGAACCCAGCCATCTTCGCCCTCGGAGTCTGTGCCCTCGATCTTCCAGCCTCTCAGGTGCTGGTAGTGGGCGATACCTATGGCAAGGATATCATCCCTGCCCATAAGCTGGGTTGCCACACCCTCTGGATCAAGGGATTGCAGTGGGAAGAGAAGAAGGTGGATGAATCCATCCCCGATGGCATCATCAGAAAACTCTCTGAGATGGAGAATTTTCTGAAAATCTCATAAAAAACTGAAATATATAATAGGTTTTTGCAGCTGTTTACGAATAATGTTATAACTTTGCAGCCTGAAAGAATTAATAATGGGCGCAAGGCCCCTATATATATAATAAGGTAATGAAAGGTATAAGAAAATTGTATTTGGTGCTCATCCTCCTGGTGGTTTCTACACTCCAGATGATGGCGCAGCAGAAGATAACAGGTCGTGTCATTGACGATGACGGCTTTGCCGTATCGTATGCAAGCGTGCAGTACAAGGGACACAAGATTGCCGTTTCCAGTGATGGAGAAGGTAAGTTTACCATCGAAAAGAAGCCGGGACTGATGCTTACCGTCAGCGCTCTGAGCTACAAGACCGCTACGGTCAAGGTAGATGAGAAAACCAGCTTCCTCGAAATCAAGCTCAAGGACGATTCCCACAAGCTGGGAGAAGTCGTGGTGAAATCGAAGAAGGGAAGATACAAGCGCAAGGATAACCCTGCCGTGGAACTCATGCGACGTGTCATCGCTGCCAAGAAGAAGAGCGACCTCAGCAACTATGATTATTATCAGTATGATAAATATCAGAAGATCACCCTCGCACTCAATGATATCACCAAGGAACAGATGGAGGGCAAGTTCTTCAGCAAGCGACAGTATCTCCTCGACCAGGTAGAGCTTTCGCCTTACAACGGCAAGCTCACCCTGCCGGTAAGTATTGATGAGACCGTTTCGCAGCACGTTTACCGCAAGGACCCGAAGAGCGAAAAGGATATCATCAAGGGTCAGCAGAGCAATGGTATCGGACAGGTGATCCAGACCGGAGAAATCCTGAATACAGCCATCAAGGATGTCTTTACCGATGTGGATATCTACGATGACTACGTGCGACTGCTCCAGTATCCGTTCCCGTCTCCGCTGGGCAGAACAGCCATCAGCTTCTATCATTATTATATAGAAGATACGGTGTATGTGAACCGTGACCTCTGCTATCATCTGCAGTTTATCCCAGCCAACAGTCAGGACTTCGGATTCCGAGGCGAGCTCTATGTGCTTGCCGACAGTACCCTGCACGTCAAGAAATGTAATCTCTACATGCCTCACAACTCAGCCGTCAACTGGGTGAAGGATATGAAGATTGAGCAGGAATATACCAAGCTCGACAATGGCGAGTGGGTGCTCACCAAGGATGATATGATAGCAGAGATGCACATGAACAAGCTGCTGCAGGACCTGCTTGTGGTGCGAAATACCCGAATCACCGATTACGCCTTCGATCCTCTGCCGAAGATGCTCTTCAAGGGCAAGGCGAAGGTAAGGCATGATATGGATGCGATGAACCGTGATGAGGCTTACTGGAACAAGTACCGACAGGTGGATCTCACCAAGAGTGAGTCTTCGATGGACAGTTTCATCCACCGTATGGAGAATTCCAAGGGATTCAAGTACATCATCTTCGGCGTCAAGGCGCTCATGGAGAACTATGTAGAGATAGGAAGCGGAGGAAAGGATGGCAGAAAGAGCCTCTTCGACCTCGGACCTATCAACACCTTCCTCTCCAACAACTACGTGGATGGCGTGCGCCTGCGTCTGGCAGCCCGTACCATGGCGGCACTCAACCCTCATTTCTTCTGGGATGGATATGGTGCCTACGGTACGAAGAGCCACAACTGGTACTACGGTCATCTCTTCACCTATTCGCTCAACAAGAAAAAGAACAGTCCGTTCGAGTTCCCGATGCGTAAGTTCGTCTTCGAGATTGGTCACGATATCACCTCTCCATCCGATGACAACCTGCTGCACAACAAGGATAACTTCTTCATGACCATCCGTGCCGCTACGCAGGACCAGATGTATCTCTACCAGCGACAGAAGTTCAGCTTCGTCTATGAGACCGACTGGGGACTCCGCTTCGATGCGGGAATGAGATGGCAGAGCAACCGCACCGTGGGCAACCTGCATTATTTCAAGGTGAACACGGGCGAGGAAGTAAAGAAGATACGCACCACCGAGGCATCTGTGGGCATCGACTACAACCCGGGTGTTACCTATGTCAACACCAAGCAGCAGCGATTGCCTATCAATCTCGACAGTCCTGAGCTCACCCTCCGCCATTCCATGGGTCTGGACGGATTCATGGGCGGTCAGTATCAGAGCAACCTCACCACCCTGGGCATCTACAAGCGCCAGTGGCTGGGCAGCTTCGGATATGTGGACTTCAACATCGTGGGCAAGATGCAGTGGAACAAGGTTCCATTCACCATGCTCGTCCAGCCACCAGTCAACCTCTCCATCTTCGAGCAGGAGGCAACCATCAGTATGATGAAAGACTGGGAGTTCCTGAGCGACCGCCAGCTCTTCTGGTCGGTAGCCTGGGATATGAACGGCAAGCTTCTCAACCGCATTCCGCTCATCAAGAAGCTGAAGTGGCGCGAGTATGTAGCCGTGAAGGGAGTATGGGGACAGCTCACCGACAAGAACAATCCGGTGAAGAATACATCGGATGACGTGATCTTCAAGTTCCCTAACAACTCCTACACCTTTGGCAACACGCCATATTGGGAGGTGGTAGCCGGTGTGCACAACATCTTCAAGTTCTTCGGAATCGATTATGTGCGCCGTATCAACTACCTGAATCATGCCAATGTAGATAAGTGGGGCATCCGAATGGGATTCCTCATGTCATTCTAGAAAGCAGAATATGAGAATGTTAAGGAGTTAAAGGAGTTAGCTTCTTAACATTCTTCATAATAATTGTTTGGTCATAAAAGAGTATATATCAACATAAAAGAAGGAGATTTGCTTATGAAGATTCTATTGGCAGATAAGCAGGATATCACGCGTGCCGGACTGATATACGTGATAGAGAAAATGGAAGGATTGGAAACCAAGTATGTGGAAGACAAGACAGAGCTGATGCTTGCCTTGCGGGAAAACGAAGATACGGTGGTGATAGTCGATTACACGCTTTTCGATATCAATGATTCCGCCGAACTGCTCATTCTCAACCAGCGCTTTCCCTATACCCGATGGCTGCTGTTCAGCGAAGACCTGAGTGCCGATTTCGTGCGTGTGCTCATCGCCAGCAGCAGTATGTTCAGTGTGCTCCTGAAGGAGAGTCCGCTGATGGAAATCAAGGAGGCGATACGCTTCTGCGTAGATAGCAAGCGTTTTGTCTGCCAGCGAATGATGGAGGTGCTCCTTACTCCGCCGCAGGAAGTAGAAGAAAAAGTGAATCTCACCAAGACCGAAACCGAGATTCTCAAGGATATCGCCCTGGGTATGACTACCAAGGAAATCGCCGAGAAGCGTTTCTCCAGTTTCCATACCGTGAATACCCACCGGAAGAATATCTTCAGAAAGCTCGGTGTGAACAACGTGCACGAAGCAACAAAGTATGCACTTCGCGCCGGACTGGTAGATTCTGCGGAATATTACATCTAGAAGAAATTCATCACATAACTAACTGATTATACATGAAACAGCGTAGAACGTCATTAAAGGACCTTGCAGATAAGCTTGGTGTCGAGAAAATCTACAAGGAGGTGGTGCCGATGATTCTCAAGATACGTGAAAGTTCTGAAAAAATACAATGAAACTAATAAGAAGAAATCTTTTCAGATGCATCCTGATGCTCGTCTGCTGGATGCTCTCCATCGCTTCTGCCAGTGCCTTCGGTACGTATGGTTCGATGGAATTCAATCGCCTGACCAATCGTGACGGATTGAGCAATACACAGGTGAATGCCATACTGAAAGACAGTCATGGCTATGTATGGTTGGGAACCCAGTCGGGACTCAACCGCTTCGACGGCTTCCGCATGAAGACCTTCTTCTGCGATGCCAACAATCCCCATTCCATTCCCAACAATCTGGTAGATGAGATTCAGGAAGATATCCATGGCGATCTGTGGATACATACCTCTGTGGGTTATTGTGTCTTCAGATATGATACCGAGCAGTTCGAACGCAAGCCCGAGGGTCTGCTCCAGAAGATAGGCGTGGAGGGGGCTCCCCAGAAGGTCTTCATAGATTCTAAAAAGAATATGTGGATCAGCGTGTATGGCAAGGGTATCTATTTCGTAGATGCCCAGCATCAGACTGCCTATCTTTTTCCTTCCTCCCCGAAGGCTTCCCGGAAAACGTCCCGAAACAGCTTGCCTGATACCCAGGTAAGCTGCATCCGTGAGCATGGGGGACAGGCGCTGGTCACCTTTGTTGATGGCAGCATCTACCGCCTCGACGGCTATGCACAGGAGGTGGTATGGAAGGATCGCTTCATCGCCTCCCATCATCTTTCTACCGATCAGCTTCCTTTTACCTTCGTAGATAACAAGGGCAACTACTGGGTAGCTTCCAATGTGGGTACCTATGTCTATGGTCAGGCTCAGAAGAAATGGTTTATGAGCGGAGCCAGCTTCCTGGCTTCCGTGGGCATCGTGGTGCCTCCGTCGGTGGGCAAGGTGCTGCTCAAGGATGTGGCCTTCGATTCCAAGGGCAGGGTGTGGTTTGCCACCGATCATAATGGTCTGTTCCTCGTAGATTACGGCAGGAAGATTTTCCGCCAGTTTCTATACGATCCGAACAACCGTATTTCCATCTCCGACAATTCGCTCCTGCGTGTCTATGTAGATGACAGGGATGCCCTCTGGGTGGGATCCTATAAGAATGGCGTGAGCTATTATTCGGCGGCAGCCACCAAGTTCTATACCATTCCGATAGGAGATGTCTGTACCATCACGCAGGACAGGAACGGAGTTCTGTGGTGCGGAACCAATGATGCGGGCATCGTGGCGTATCATCTGGGCACCGGACAGACCACCCGTTTCCATTCTTCTGAAACGGGACTGGGCTCCGAGGTGGTGGTCAGCAGTACTACCATGCACGATGGTTCTCTCTATTTCGGAACCTATAATGGCGGACTGGCCTGCTATGCCCATGGTGTGTGGAAATCCTATCATGCCGGCACCAGCGGACTCTGCAGCAACAGCGTGTGGTGTCTCGCCGAAACACCCGATCATCGCCTGCTGATAGGTACGCTGGGCGGAGGTTTCCAGATCTTCGATCCTGTCACCGGGAAGTTTGCTACCTATCATACCGGCAACTCCAAGCTGTCTTCCAATTATATCAGCTCCGTCTTCATGCAGAATGCCCATCAGGCGCTGTTGGGCCATTCCCAGTATATGTCGGTCTTCGATTTCCGAAATGGCAAGATTCAGAACCTGGACCATTCCTTTGGCGGACAGCCGTTCATCAGTCCGTCCGTCAACTATGCCATGCTCGACAGTCGCGGACTTCTCTGGGTAGCCACCCCTTCCGGCATTGCCATGTATGATACCCATTCCGACCAGATGGAGTCTATCAATGAACTGAATGGCACGCCGGGGGCCGTGGGTTGTGCCGTCATCGAAGACAGGCAGCACCACATCTGGCTGGTTTCCGAATACGGGGTTACCCATGTCAATGTAGAGAAGGGCAAGGATGGAAGGTGGAACCTGAAGATGACCAATTACAATTCACTCGACGGGTTGCAGGAGAGGCAGTTCAACTATCGCTCTGCCTGTCTGCTGCATAGTGGCGATATCGCCATAGGTGGTCTGGATGGTGTGAATATCATCAGTCCACGGGTGGCACAGACCCGGAAGACGCATATCCGTGCGCTTTTCAGCGGACTGGTGCTCTTCGATCATGCCCTGACGGCAGGCGAGGAGTACGAGGGCAGGGTAGTGATGGAGAAGTCGCTGGATGCCAGCCGTGAAATCTACCTGAACTACAAGGATCATGCCTTCACCATCCAGTTGGCTGCAAGCGAGGTGACGGTGCCTGCACGCTGCCGCTTCCTCTACCGCATGAAGGGAGTAAGCGATAAGTGGCTCCTCACTCCGGTGGGTAGTCCGGAGGTTACCTTCACCAATCTTTCTTCTGGCAGCTATACCCTGCAGGTGAAGGTGGTGAATGGCGATGGCTCTGTGAATGATGAAATCAGCGAACTGCAGATCCATATGGCGCCTCCGTTCTATCTCTCCCTTTGGGCATTTATCGTCTATATCCTGCTTATCGTGGCTGCTCTCTATCTCTATCGCCGCAGGATGATGGAGCGCCAGCGCCTGCAGTTTGAGCGCAGAAGCATGGAAGATAACATGAAGAAGACGAAGGAGCTGAACGAGCTGAAGCTGAATTTCTTCACCAATGTGAGCCATGAGCTCCGCACCCCGCTCACCCTCATCCTCTCTCCGCTGGAGTCGATGATACGTGAGGAGGCGAATAACGGCAAGCGCCGCAAGCTGGAACTCATCCACCGCAACGCCACCCGACTGCTCAACCTGGTGAATCAGATTCTCGACTTCCGCAAGTTCGACCAGAACAAGGAGAAGCTCAATCTGGCTCCTACCGAGATGGTCAGCTTCATCGACAATATCTGCTCATCCTTCCGTATCCTTGCCAACAACAAGGTGACGCTCATCTTCGAGTCGCAGCTGCCTCGCTTTACGATGAACATCGACCCCGACAAGGTGGGAAAGATCCTGAATAATCTCCTGAGCAATGCCTATAAGTTCACTCCCGATGGCGGCACGATTACCGTCTCGGTGTTTGCCAAGACCCGACAGGAGATGAAGGGCGGCGACCACGACTGGCTCTGCTTCTCGGTAGCCGATACCGGCAAGGGCATCAGCGATGAAGAGAAAAAACTGGTCTTCGACCGCTTCTATCAGATCAACGGTACGGAGATGCAGCCAGCCGGCGGCAGTGGCATCGGATTGAATCTCGTCAAGAAGTTTGCAGCCCTGCATGGGGGTAATGTCATGGTGCGCGACAATGCGGGCGGCGGTTCCGTGTTTGTGGTAGAGCTGCCTATTCCAGAGGATAAGACGGCGAATGCCAGTGCTACAGAAGATGATGATGCACTCTATGGAATGGGCTATGAGGCACCTCAGGCAAAGGATAGCCAACTGGCATCGCAGAAACCGGTCTTGCTGCTGGTAGATGACAGTGATGATTTCCGTGAGTTCATGCGCGAACTCCTCTCCGATTACCAGGTAGTAGAGGCGGTGAACGGCAAGGATGCCTTGGATAAGATCATTGAACAGCGGCCTGACATCATACTCAGTGATGTGATGATGCCGGTGATGGATGGCAACGAACTCTGCCGACAGGTGAAGGAGAATGACGAGACGGCTTCCATTCCTTTCGTCATGCTCACAGCCCGTCTTGCCGATGAGCATCGCAAGGAGGGACTGGCGAGCGGGGCTGATGAATACATCACCAAACCGTTCAATATCGATATGCTCAACCTCCGGCTCCGCAATCTCCTGAATCTCGTGAAGCGTTCGGGGGGAGCTATGCCGCAGCGCAAGGATGAACCGGTGAAGGAGAAGCAGCACGACGACGGACGGTTTGCATTGAATGCCTCCGACCAGCGCTTCCTCGACCAGCTCAACACCTATCTGCAGGAGAACATGTGCGATCCGGATACCTCGGTGGAGTCTATCAGCGAACATCTCGGCATCTCGCGCGTACAATTATATAAGAAACTCATCTCGATCAAGGGCATCACGCCTTCAGAATATCTCCGCTCCATGCGTATCAGATATGCCGAGGAACTGATGCATCAGGGAGATCTGAACGTCAGTGAGATTGCCTATAAGGTGGGATTCAACAATCCACGCTATTTCTCCAAGTACTTCCAGGATGCCTATGGCGTAACTCCTTCGCAGTACCGGAAACAGATGAACGGGGAACCTGTCTAGGAGTTAAATCCTGTTTTTTTGATAACAAGAGGGTATAAAATGAAATAGGAAACATTTTATACCCTCTTTGTTTACATATCAGAACTTGATTACCAATAAAAAAATGTATTTTTGCAGCAGAATTTAATAACCGCAGCAAGAATAAACAAGAATCAATAAATAAAACTAAATAATATCAAGTATGAAACAGACTAAATCGTTATTCGTATCAGCAGTATTGTTCTTGAGCGCCACAGGTGCCCAGGCTGCTGGCTTCGTACAGAAAGGTAATTACCTTACCGTACAGTTGAAACAGCATCAGAACTATGGTCCGTCGCAAATCCGCCTCCAGGTGGTCAGCGACCGCATCATCCGTGTGCAGGCTACTGCCGAGCAGAGCTTCCGCAACAAGCAGAGTCTTATCATCGTGCCTCAGAAGGGCAAGGCAAATTACAAGGTGGAGGAGCAGGGCGATGACCTCATCATCACCACCGCTGCCATGCGTGCCGTGCTGAACGAGGCTACCGGACAGATTACCTTCTACGATCTCAAGGATCAGGTACTGTTGAAAGAGGTGGCACAGGGAGGAAAGACCTTCAAGCCTTTCACCGTGCCCGCCCGTGAAATCGGTGTGGATATCGCCAAGGTACCTGAGGCACAGAAGCACGGATGGTCATGGCGTGCCCTCTTCGATTCGCCAGACAATGAAGCCTTCTATGGTCTCGGTCAGCACCAGAGCGAAGAGCTCAACATGAAGGGCAAGAACGAAGACCTCTTCCAGTATAACACCAAGGTGAGCGTGCCTTTCGTCATCTCTAACAAGAACTACGGCATCCTCTGGGATTCCTATTCCTACAGCCGCTGGGGTAATCCGGACGATTATCTCCAGCTGAACCGTGCCTTCAAGCTCTACGACAAGGACGGTAAGGAAGGACAGCTCACCGGTACCTACGTGGCTAAGAACGGACAGAAGATTGTTCGTGGCGAGGACAGCATCTACTTTGAATATGCCATGCCTGAGACTTCAGAAATCTGCAACAAGACTGATAAGGGCGGCATACAGAACCTGCCTAAGGGCTTTGCGCTGAATGGCTCCAAGGTGGTTTACGAGGGATATGTAGAGGCGCCTACCAACAGCTTCTATCAGTTTATCCTCTACTATGCCGGCTATATGAAGATCTATATCGACGGCAAGCTGGTGGTGCCTGAGCGCTGGCGTACCGCCTGGAATCCGAATTCCTATAAGTTTGAGACAGCCATTCCGAAGGGCAAGAAGACCCCTATCCGCATCGAATGGCAGCCGGATGGCGATGTTTCCTACTGCGGACTCCGTGTGGCTGCCCCACGTTCTGAGGCTGAGAAGAACCAGCTGAGCATCTGGAGCGAGATGTCGCCGGATATGGATTACTACTTCATCGCCGGAAAGAATATGGACGAAGTAATCTCGGGCTATCGCACCCTTACCGGCAAGGCACCGGTATATCCTAAGTGGGTGCTCGGTTTCTGGCAGAGCCGCGAGCGCTATCAGAGCAGCAAGGATATCGAGGAGAACATGAAGAAGTTCCGCGACCTGAAGATTCCGGTGGATAACATCGTACAGGACTGGAACTACTGGAAGCTGGATTCATGGGGAAGCCACGAGTTTGAGGCGGCACGCTATCCGAACCCTCAGGCGATGCTCGACAGTGTGCATGCCCTGCATGGAAGATTCATGATTTCGGTTTGGCCGAAGTTCTATGATACCGTGAAGAATTACAAGGAACTGGATGCCAAGGGCTGGATGTATCACCAGGCTATCAAGGATGATATCCACGACTGGCTCGGTTTCCGCGGCTCCTTCTATGATGCCTACGATGCCGGAGCCAGAAAGATGTTCTGGCGACAGATGGATGAGAATCTCTATACCAAGTATAAGTTCGGTATCGATGCCTGGTGGATGGATGCTTCTGAGCCGAATGTGCGTGACTGCACGCCGATGTGGTACCGCAAGGCGCTCTCCGGTCCTACCGCCCTGGGTACGGCTACCGAGTATTTCAATGCCTACAGCATCGTGAATGCCGACGCCATCTACAATGGTCAGCGCAGCGTGAACCCTAACCAGCGTGTCTTCCTCCTCACCCGTTCGGGCTTTGCTGGCGAACAGCGTTACAGCACGGCTACCTGGTCGGGCGACATCGCAACCCGCTGGGAAGATATGCGTGCGCAGATGACTGCCGGACTGAACTATTCCATGGCAGGTCTTCCTTTCTGGGGAATGGACCAGGGTGGTTTCTGTGTAGAAAACCGCTATGTGGCTGCCCAGCAGGAGTTTGACAAGACCGGTAAGGAGAATGCCGATTTGAAGGAGTGGCGTGAGTTGCAGGCTCGCTGGAACCAGTTTGGCTGTTTCGTTCCGCTCTATCGTGCCCACGGTCAGTGGCCATTGCGTGAGGTGTGGAACATCGCTCCAGCCGATCATCCTGCCTACAAGACCATCGTAGCTTACGACAAGCTCCGCTATCGCCTGATGCCTTACCTCTACAGTATGGCGGGTATGGTGCATCTCAAGGATTACACCATGATGCGCGGACTGGTGATGGATTTCAATGGCGATGAGAAGGTGTTGGATATCAAGGACCAGTGGATGTTCGGTTCTGCCCTGATGGCTTGTCCGGTAGGCGAGTATCAGAAGTATTCACGCGAAGTCTATCTGCCTAAGCAGAAGGGCTGGTATGATTTCTATACCGGAGCATATCATGCAGGCGGTCAGACCATCGTGGCTGATGCGCCATACGATAAGATTCCAGTCTTCATTCCAGAAGGCGCCATCCTTCCGATAGGTCCTGAGATGCAGTGGAGTGATGAGAAGAAACCGGAGTTGATCGACCTCTATGTCTATGCCGGCAAGGATGGCTCTTATACCTTGTACGAGGATGAGGGTACGAACTATAACTACGAGAAGGGTAAGTATGCTGTAATCGATTTCAAGTATGATGATGCCCAGAAGCAGGTTACCATCGGTGCCCGCAAGGGTAGTTTTGACGGCATGCTCCAGAAGCGCCGCTTCAACATCATCCTGGTAGATCAGAAGAAGCAGCAGGGCGTGAATCTCGCCAAGTCGCCTAAGGGCAAGGTAGTGAAGTATGCAGGTCAGGCAATGACTGTAAAATTGAAATAATATGAAGAAGATATTTGCTTTAGCAATTCTACTATTGGGCGCTCAGTCTTTGAGCGCCCGCGATCGCCAGTCTTTTGATAAAGACTGGCTTTTCGTTTTGACTGATAGTGCCGGTATGCAGAAATCGGAGTATTCCGACGGGCATTGGCGCCGCCTGAATCTCCCTCACGACTGGGCGATAGAGGGCGATTTCTCTCCATCGAATCCTTCGGGAGCCAGCGGTGGTGCTCTTCCGGGCGGCATCGGATGGTATCGCAAGCACTTCTCTCTTTCGCCAGACGAGAAGTATGACCGCTTCACCATCACCTTCGATGGCGTGTATATGAACTCCACCGTCTATATCAACGGTCACAAGCTCGGCACCCGTCCCTACGGCTACAGTACCTTCGAGTACGATCTTACACCTTATATATATAAGAAGGGTGATAACGTCATTGCCGTGAAGGTGGATAACAGCGACCAGCCCAACAGCCGCTGGTATTCGGGCTGTGGCATCTACCGCCACGTCTGGTTTACCAAGACCCTGAAGAAGGCATACATCCCGCAGTGGGGGCAGTATGTGGCTACCACGCCGAAGGGTGATGTCAGGGTGAAGGTGGATTTCCATGCCAGTGGCAGCAGGATGAAGCTCTCCATCCGCAATACCATCTACGATGCGGCTGGCAAGGTGGTGGCAAGGAGCCAGGGCACCCAGAGCCAGCAGCTCAAGGTAAGGAAACCTCATCTCTGGTCTATCGGCAAGGGCTATCTCTATACTGTGAAGAGCGAACTGGTGGTGAATGGCAAGGTGGTGGATACCGCCACTACGCAGACCGCCTTCCGTGAAGTGAGGTTTGATGCCCGGAAAGGTTTCTTTCTCAATGGCGAGAATATGAAGATCAATGGCGTGTGCGAGCATCACGATTTCGGATGTCTCGGTGCCGCCCTCAACGAGGATGCGCTTCATCGCAAGCTCACCATCCTCAGGGATATGGGTGTGAATGCCATCCGGAGCAGTCATAATCCTCCGGCTCCCGAACTCCTGAATATGTGTGATTCCATGGGAATCATGGTGATGGATGAGAGCTTTGACATGTGGCGCCGCAAGAAGTCGAATGGCGATTATGCCCGTTTCTTCGATGAATGGCACCAGCGTGATCTCTCTGATCTGGTGAAGCGCGACAGGAATCATCCTTGCATCATCATGTGGAGCATCGGCAACGAGGTGCTCGAACAGTGGTCGGATGCCGCTGCCGATACCTTGAGTCTGGAGCAGGCGAATCTCATCCTGAATGCGGGTCATGATGCCTCTACCCTGGCACATAGCGATGAGCTGAGCGTGAATTCTCTTCTCACCCGTCATCTGGCAGATATCGTGAAGAAGTATGATCCGTGGGGCGCCCGTCCGGTTACTGCCGGATGCAACGAGCCTGATCCGAAGAATCATCTCTTCAAGAGCGGTGCCATCGATGTCATTGGATTCAATTATCATCATCAGTGGGCGAAGGATGTTCCAAGGAACTTCCCTGACAAGCCGTTCATCTTCTCCGAGAGTGTTTCGGCACTACAGACGCGCGGTTATTACCGGATGCCGAGCGACAGCATCTATACGGCTCCGGTGGAGTGGTGGCTGCCATATACCGATCCATCCTTCAAGTGTTCGGCGTATGACAATATGCATGCCTCCTGGAGCAGTACGCACGAGGAGACCTGGGATGTGGTGAAGCACAATGACTTTGTGGGCGGTCAGTTTATCTGGACAGGTTTCGACTATATCGGCGAACCGACTCCGTATGCTTATCCGGCACGCAGCAGTTATTTTGGCATCATCGACCTGGCTGGTCTTCCTAAGGACAGCTATTATATGTATCAGAGTGAGTGGACGAAGAAGCCTGTTCTTCATCTCTTCCCTCACTGGAACTGGCTTCCGGGTCAGCAGATAGATATGTGGTGCTATTACAACCAGGCAGATGAAGTAGAGCTGTTCATCAATGGCAAGAGCCAGGGCATCCGGAAGAAGAAGGTGCATGGAGAGGGAAATGGTGCCGCAGCCAATGCTGTTTCTGCTGAAACCGATGCCAATGCTGGCGACTTTGATCGCAGTACCGAGTACCACGTGATGTGGCGAGTAACTTTCGAGCCGGGCGAAGTAAAGGTCGTAGCGAGAAAGCAGGGCAGGGAGATTTCATCCCAGACCATCAAGACAGCCGGTCCTCCTCATCATCTCGTCTTGAAGAAGACCTATCAGAACACCCTTGCGTCCGCAGCCCAAACCCCGTCAGGCGTTCCTGCGGATTTGCAATCGTGCACTCCGACCCCGTCAGGCGTTCCTGCGGATTTGCAATCCGCAGTCAGAAAAGGTTCGACCTCTCTCCCTGGGGATTTGCAATCCCCATCATCCCCTACAACCTTCGTAGAAGTAAATGTAGTAGATAAGGATGGCAATCTCTGTCCGAATGCCGAGAACGAGATCTATTTCTCTTCTACCGCCGAGATTCTGGGCACAGATAACGGCAATCAAACCTCCCTGGAGCGTTTTACCGATCCAAAGAGGAAGGCATTCTTCGGCAAGTGCATCATCGTCTTGCGAGGTCACGGCACGCTCCGTGCCGAATCCATAGACTTACAACAAGCTACCCTTCAATTATAAAAACAAAAAAAGCATGCCAAAGTCATTTCGACTTTGGCATGCTCATTTAAGTTACATACAGCTCGTCACGCCCAGAGAGGCAGCAATAGCAGTCAAGATAGATATTACTATCTGAAATACAGTTTTCCAGGTTTCTTTCTTCATAGGCAGTTTTTTTAGTGATTAATGATTAGTGATTTACAAACTTACGTTGTCGTCGCCGCTATCGGTTCCGCCGGTGCCCTGACTAGTACCGCCGCCCTGGCTAGTGCCACCGCCGCCCTGCGATGTTCCGCCGTTATCCTTGTTGGTCTCCCCGCCAGCGCCCTGACTGGTACCACCACCGCCCGGCGTGTTCTCAGTTCCGCCGCCGTCATCAGCTCCGGTGGTATAGTCATCGTATGCCACGATCTTGGTGAGCTTCTTCAGCTCGGCATTGCTCCAGGTCTTCGTGTTTCTCACAATCAGATGCACGCCCAGCACGCTAGCCGCCGTCACCTTCTCCTTGCTCACCTCGCCACGTGAGGTCATACCGATGGAGAACAGTCCGAGGTCGGAGAAACGCACGCTCTTGCCGTCCAGAATCAGATGCTTCAGGCAGTCGAGGGTATCCATCAGCACACCGTGGATGGTGCCTCGGCTGTATGGAGAGTTGTGCTCAGAGATATGAGTCACGAAGTCCTCGAAACTCATCTCACGGTCGCTCACGGCAGTAGCATACCAGAGTTTCTTACCAGCGTTCTCACCCGTCTGAGGGGTACGCATAATCTTACGATACTTACTAGTTCCTTGTCCCATAGTCAATCAGTTTTTTAAAGGGTTAATAATTATTTTTTGATGATGCAAAGGTACTGCAAATATCCGATACCGCCAAAAATCACCCCGCAGAGTTCTGTTAAACGCCGTTAACATTTGCGCCGTTTTCCGTTAATAAAAACAAGTCTATCAGTTAGCTATGAGAAAACTATGAGTAGCCGAGAGTTTCCCTATGTTTTTCGGTAGAAGCGGTTACGGTTACAGAAGTTACAGTTTTCCGAATCCCCTTTACCTTCTTCCGTCTTTAGAAAGAGATTATAAATATATATTAATTATATATTTATAATCTATATATATACTACTTACAATCCGTAAGTCCCCGAAAGCACTTTACCCCCTCCATGAAAACTGTAACTTCTGTAACCGTAACCACTGTAACCCCCTCCTCTGCCTCTTGATACTTTCCTGAGAAGTGCAGGGAATCATCACATTTTCTCAACTTTTATCAGAAAACTCTTGCAGGTATGAAAATAAAGTCGTAACTTTGCGGAAAAGTTGATTTAAAGACAGATTAGGAATTATGGTAGAGACAAACGATAGAAGATTGCCAGTAGGCATCCAGTCTTTTGAGGAAATCAGAAAGGATGGATACCTTTATGTTGACAAGACAGATATCATCTGGCAACTTGCCAACAGGGGGAAAAAGTATAATTACCTGAGCCGCCCACGCCGCTTCGGTAAATCCGTCCTTGTCGATACGCTCGAATCCTATTTCATGGGTAAGAAAGAACTCTTCGAGGGCTTGAAGATCATGCAGATGGAGACGGAATGGGTGAAGCGCCCTGTCATCAGACTGGATATGAGCCGTGCCGGCGCAGAGCCGGACACACTGCGCTCTTATCTTGACATAACTTTCGACAGATTAGAGGAGGAATATGGTATTACTCCTAAGCCAACTGCCCAGCTTGCCGACCGCTTCAATGCAATAATCGTGGGGGCGTATGAGCAAACCGGACTGCAGGTTGCCATCCTCATCGACGAATACGACTCTCCATTGCAGCATTCCTGGAACACTCCTCAGCACGAAGCATGTACCGCTATCTATCGAGAGGTTTTTGCCATTCTCAAGGCAGATGACAAATACGAGAAGTTTGTCTTCATCACCGGCATCACCAAGTTCACGCAAATCTCGCTTTTCTCTGTACTCAATAATCTGAGCAACATCAGCTTTGAGCCGGAATATGCAGCCATCTGTGGTATTACGAAAGAAGAGGTGCTACGTGATTTCAAGCCGGAAATCAATAAGTTGGCATCAAGGAAAGGATGGACGTTCGATGAAGCCGTAGCGCAATTGACAGCTTATTACGATGGCTATCATTTCAGCCATGAAAATATGGTGGATATCTTTAATCCTTTCAGCCTTATCAATGCCCTTGCTGATTCCAAACTGAGGAATTATTGGGCTTCATCTGGGGCAACCTCTTTGCTTCCAAAGTTTGTGGATGACCTGGAGATTCGTTTGAAGGATTTTGACCATAGTGCCCTGTTGGACACAATCATAGAGACTTCTGACGTGACGGGCGGCGGAGCAGAGCTGTTTCTTTATCAGTCGGGCTATCTCACGATTAAGGGTTACGTAAGCGGAACTTATCTTCTTGGCATTCCTAACTTCGAGGTAAGGCAAGCCTTGAATGAAATCGTGTTGCCAACATTGGCCATGCGTAAGAACAATGACCTCCAGTCAACCCAGGCATTTCTGAATGTTCACCTCAGCTTGGGCAATCTTCCCGAAGCCATGAAATGCCTGAAGGCGCTCATTGCAGATGTGCCCTACAGCAACAAGAAGCTTGCCAGTATGGATATGGAGGAGCGCTACCGCCTGATTATGAGCACCATCTTCAATGCCATCGGTTGCCGGGTGGAAGTAGAGAAGATGATAGCTACGGGCAGGATTGATATGGTGGTAGAAGTAACCAACTTCATCTATGTATTGGAGCTGAAGCTGAGCAACAACGGTGGCGTGGATGCTGCCGAAGAGCAGATGAAAGCCAAGCAGTATGCCGAACCTTTCAAGGCGGATAAGAGAAAAGTAATCGCCCTTGCCATAGAGCTGGATGATATGGGAAAGGGACTGGTTGATTGGAAGGAAGTATAATATCACAAAAGCAGAATTTTCATTCACCGTGCAGACACGCCCTGAAGCTTCATTCACTGTGCCCCACACGCCCTGAAGCTCCTTCACTGTGCCCCACACGCCCTGAAAGGGCAGAAGCTCCTAGCCCAGGGCAGCGCCCTGGGTATTAACGGAATATAAACTAACGCCCTGAAAGGGCAAAAGTTTTAAAAATATTCGAATTTTAATCTATAGGCTTATGGTATATGTAAATGAAACGATAGTAATCAAGAGCTCTTCTCCCAAGATGGCAGAATGGTTGAAGAAACTGAAGGCTCATAAAGCTGAGCAACTGGAGAAGTTGCGCCATATAGAGAAGTGTGACTTTGAATTTTTGTTCTGATGAAAGAGGAGTATTAGATGGTAGTTATATGCTGCTCAATATCAGATAAATATAAAAGTCCCCCAACTTGGGGGAAATTTATATTGCATCCCATTTTACTAAACTTTCACCTTAAGCTGGGGATAAGAATCAAGCTTGCCAGCGTACTGCTAAAAACATTTTCCAAACTTTTATCGAAAAACTCTTGCGAGTTTCAAAATATTATTGTACCTTTGGGGGAGTAAATTGATAGAATGTAGAACTAAAAAGCGACGTAACTATATGAATATCAGACAAATTACCCCCCCAGCCCGTCCGAGAACGGCCGTTTGGGGGTGTATCATAGAGGGCAGA
>ERZ791891.326-NODE-326-length-24887-cov-40.162411_pt1 | contig 24887 bp, 17 predicted proteins | sample MGYA00510155_ERZ791891 | MGnify/ENA primary metagenome ERZ791891 (study PRJEB30046, sample SAMN00792061) | human gut metagenome | study: EMG produced TPA metagenomics assembly of the A metagenome-wide association study of gut microbiota in type 2... | reverse complement strand
CCAAGACCTTCAAATATGGTTATAGAAACGTTCTCGTCCTGAAAAAGATGACATTTCCTAACGACAAGGTACTGACTATTGAGATTTCTGAGAAGCAGATTAGTGGAAGAACCATCAGTTTGGATATAGACTATGAAGATGTTCTGTATGCCGATTCATTCAACTCATACTTAATGATGGAGGAATAAGACGATGAAGAAATACATTTTGTCATTGATGATGGGACTGTGCCTTTCAGTCTCATCATTCGCCCAGAGCCATAGTGACCGAATTTCAATAGGTGCAGGTGTCTTATACCAGAGAGGTTTAGATGCCACCATCTCATGGGAACATGAAACACGCTACCACAATGCCTGGGAGTACTTTGTCAACGGCTACATCAAATGGGATGAATGTGCATCATGCGGACACGTCTGCCCAGAGTCGTTTTGGAACAACTACCGTACATGGGGAGTTGGTGCTGCCTACAAACCCTGTGTGGCAAGAGGCAGGAACAACTACGGAAACCTCCGAATTGGCGCAAGTGCTGGCAGTGACACAGACAAGTTTGTCGGTGGCTTGCATGTCGGTTACGAGCATAATTTTGCCCTACGTCATGGGTGGGAATTGTTTGTTCAAGCCAAATGTGATCTCACTCTTCCCAAACGAGAAGACTTGTTTCGCACTGGCATCGTGATAGGATTCAAGATACCCACATTAAAGAAATAGCAACAATGAAGATACTACATATCATTTGTGCTACTCTCATGGCAGTAGCATTTGCCTCATGCGATGAGCATCGAGACTTTCCTGATACGGCAATGAAGACCTGTGACATTCTCTGTACAGATGGCAAGATCGTAAGGTACGAGGAAGTTAAGTCACAAAACAAGACTCCTATTGCCGTGGTATTCTATGTGAATCAGAACGAGGACATCCAAGGTACTGGCTATGCAGTCTATCTAAAGGACATTGAGCCGTTTGCCTATTCTGACTCTCTCGAATTGAAACATAATACGTCAGCTGATATTACTGCATTCGATGGCAATGTAAATACGCATGCTATGTATTCCACTGGAACTTCGCCTGCAGCTTCAGCAGTCTTTGACATGTGGCAATATGGTCAGAGTGCCTACATCCCTTCCGTTGCTCAGATAAAACTCTTGTATCAAGCGCGCAGTGCGGTTAATACGTATATTCGCAAGTGCGGAGGCGATGTGATTCCAGACAATCCAGATGAGTGTTGGTATTGGACATCGACAGAGGTGAAAGACCAGGAAACAGCCAAAGCCTGGCTATACTCGTTAGCTTCAGGGGCACTTCAAGAAACGCCAAAGACACAGGCACATAAAGTCCGTCCAATCATTACTTTATATAATTAGTATTAAATATTCACTATAACACAAGAATAAGGTTTCATGGAGGAAACAAAAGAATTACTGACCATGTATAAGATATTCCGCTGTCTGATATACTTATCATTGATAGTGGAGTTCTTTGAGTATGCTATAGACCCAGCGTTGCTTGACTATTGGGGTGGCATTGTTTGTGACATACATAGCCGTGTAAAGCGGTGGTTCATCTATCTGGATGGCAACCTCGTATGGAGCAAACTTGCTACCATCGTGCTTATCTGTATCACCTGCATTGGCACCCGAAACAAGAAACATTTGGAGTTTGATGCTCGCCGTCAGGTGTTCTATCCGTTGGTGGGTGGACTGTTCGTTACCATACTGTCTATATGGCTTTTCGGTCATCGTATGGATTTGAGGTTCTATACCATCAGTCTGAACATCTGGCTCTACATGGCTGCCTCCATTCTTGGTACCATCTGCATCCATGTTGCCCTTGACAATATCTCAAAGTTCCTGAAGGAAGGATTGCTCAAAGACCGTTTCAACTTCGAGAACGAGTCTTTTGAGCAATGCCAGGAACTACAGGAGAACAAGTATAGCGTAAACATCCCGATGCGCTATTACTACAAGGGCAAGTTCCGCAAAGGTTGGGTGAATATCGTGAACCCTTTCCGTGGAACATGGGTTGTTGGTACTCCTGGTTCCGGTAAGACATTCTCCATCATCGAGCCGTTCATCCGCCAGCACAGTGCCAAGGGGTTTGCCATGGTTGTATATGATTACAAGTTCCCGACTCTTGCGCAGAAGCTGTATTATCACTACAAGATAAACCAGAAAGCCGGGAAAGTACCACAAGGATGCAAGTTCAACATCATCAACTTCGTGGACGTGGAATACTCCAGACGTGTAAACCCTATTCAGCAGAAATACATCGGCAACCTTGCTGCAGCCAGTGAAACGGCAGAAACTCTGTTGGAGTCTCTGCAGAAAGGTAAGAAGGAAGGTGGCGGCGGTAGCGATCAGTTCTTCCAGACATCAGCAGTCAACTTCCTGGCAGCTTGTATCTATTTCTTTGTCAACTACAAGAAGGTGCCATACGACAAGAACGGCAATCCTCTTATTGCTGAGATGACAACAGAGCCAAAGACTCATCGTCCGAAACCTACAGGCAGAGTCTTCGACCATACCGGCAGAGAGGTGGAACCAGAGTATTGGTTGGGCAAGTACAGTGACATGCCACATATCCTTTCGTTCCTTAATCTCGATTACCAGACTATCTTTGAGGTTTTGGAAACAGATCCAGAGGTTGCTCCTCTCCTCGGTCCTTTCCAGACTGCCATGAAGAATAAGGCTATGGAACAGTTGGAAGGTATGATTGGTACACTCCGTGTCTATACCTCCCGACTGGCTACCAAGGAGTCTTATTGGATATTCCATAAGGATGGTGATGACTTTGACCTGAAGGTGTCAGATCCGAAGAATCCTTCATATCTGCTCATTGCCAATGACCCAGAGATGGAAAGTATCATTGGTGCATTGAATGCTTTGATTCTGAACCGTCTCGTCACCCGTGTCAATACTGGCCAAGGCAAGAATATCCCTGTCAGCATCATCGTGGACGAGTTACCTACACTCTACTTCCACAAGATTGACCGACTTATCGGTACAGCCCGAAGCAACAAGGTTAGCGTGGCTCTTGGTTTTCAGGAGCTGCCACAGCTTGAATCCGACTATGGCAAGGTGGGTATGCAGAAGGTTATCACCACAGTCGGTAACGTAGTGAGTGGTTCAGCAAGAGCAAAAGAGACATTGGAATGGCTCTCCAACGACATCTTCGGAAAGGTAGTTCAGTTAAAGAAAGGTGTGACCATCGACCGTGACAAGACTTCCATCAATCTCAATGAGAACATGGACAGCCTTGTTCCTGCCAGTAAGATCTCAGACATGCCAACTGGTTGGATATGTGGACAGTCTGCCCGTGACTTCATTAAGACTAAGACCGGACGCGGTGACAGCATGAATATCCAGGAGTCAGCAGAGTTCCAGACTTCTAAGTTCTACTGCAAGACAGACTTCGACATGAAGAAGATTGCTGAGGAAGAAGCTGACTATGCGAACTACAAGATACCGAAGTTCTACACCTTCCCATCCAAGGATGCCAAGGAGCGAATCCTATATCAGAATTTCGTAAGTGTAAAACTCGATGTCAAGAATATGATTGACGAGATAAATAAATTCAAGATAAAATGACTTTCAGAAAGATAATATTATTCCTGCTTATATCATTGAGTCTGGTTGCGAATGCCCAGGCTCGAATGCCAACAGAGCGACCGGTATCAACGTCGGCTTCCATTTTTGAGTTGCCACCTTTCGAGCGTGCAGTATGCTGCATCAGGTTCTATGAAGGCATGCACCGAGCTAAGGACTATCCTTATGTAGGTTATGGACATAAGCTCAGACCTGGGGAGCGTTACTCTGCTAATATGTCGACAAATGAAGCAGAGCAACTTCTTCGAAAAGACCTCAGAGAGTTATGTGCTATGTTTCGTTCCTATGGTCAAGACTCCCTACTCCTTGCTGCATTATCATATAATATCGGACCATACAAGGTGACCGGATATAAAGGCAAATACCCTAAAAGTTCTGTTTTAAAGAAACTCGAAGTTGGTAACCGGAACATCAGAGACGATTATGTGAACCATTGCCATTGGCGAGGGAAACGAATCCCTTCCATTGAGCGCAGACGGTATGCAGAACTCATGCTATTATTTACTCCATGACAGAAAACGAACCAATCAAAACTGTTTCAGACGGTATCACATTCCTATCCACTGGTAGATATTATGATGGTATCAACCGGTGGGTAGCCCATAAACTGAAAGATGGAGACCATGATGCCATAGACTATGCTGCACGTCAGATAGCAAAGGTGTTACCACAAAATGCGGTTCTCGTTCCTATCCCAGGACATCATGGCAAAGCCGAACAGACCATGCAGTTGGCAAAGGCTATCTCGTCATATACTCATCTCCCTATCGTTGAAGCCCTCCGTGGCATAGAGCGAGGCTCACAATATGATGCCAAGAAAAGAGGCCAGACGCTTTCTGCCGAAGATATGGGGTTCTACAAATATAAAGACTTACCCTCGAATCGTACACCTTATCTCATTGACAATGTAGTAGATACAGGCAACACCGCAAAGGCAGCTGTCAAAGCACTTGGCTGTGGAATAGTTGCTTCATTTGCTATGAGCGATACTCTTCTACAAAGAGAAGAAACCAGAAGTCTTCGCCGATAACACTATTATAAAGATTGATTTATGCCCAAACCAAGAAAGAAACAAATAAAGCCAATCGCAACTGCAACAATCTACCATTGTAAGGATTGTGCTAATAGTTACGATTGGCATAGTAAAGCTTTAGACGGCCACCTTATCCTGTGCCGTTGTCCACACAAGCAGGAAGGTGGTCGCTATTGTATATTTCTTAATGACCCACAATGTGAGCATTTTATAATGAGACTTGAAGATGTACAAACTCCTTAATACTCAAATATCCATTTGGTATCATCGTAAGGACACCACTTTTGGAATAATGCTTCTATGTAGAGAACCATACCTAATTTTTCAACAGACATTGACTGAGCAAATTGCAGAGCCTCGCCCGTTAAACTTTCGATAGTTTCAGTTGCAAGTTCAGACCACATTTTGATATTGATACGACCTGTACAAAATCTCATTTCCCCATACCAAAATTTTCCTTTCGTTGTATCTTTCCATTCAGACGGACAATCCTTCTCGCCTTGGTAGTATTTACACATAGATGCACGAGTCTGTATTTCAGCAAGTATCGGGAGGTTTATTAAATGACAACTTTCATTCAATGCACAAGATAAAGCATTACAAAATTCTGCCCAAGAACGTTCTCCTGAAAGTTGTGTATTTGATATATGCCACTTTTCAGATCTTTCTTTCAATTGGAAACGACCAATAAGGCAACCACTTCTGTACACATACATCCAACCATCGTCAAGATATAATCCATATCGGTTGTCCCATCCAGTTGGTGAACACATTAGAATCGATTGCTTCTGACTTTCTGAGAAAAATATATACTCATAAAGGTTTGCTGTATCTTTCCAATGATGACGCTCTACATTCGTCAATGCAATGTTTTTAGGATAAAACGTTCTGTATTTAGAGTAATCGCCAATAAGTTCATTGAATAAAGCATGATGATAGCCAAAGTTTTCTCCTATCTGTAGCAAATCAAAAGTATATGTTATTTCTCCATCCTTTGCATACTTCTTTTTGATAAGGTTATACTTGCAACCATACATCGCACTTGCAAAAGACGCAGTAATAATGGCTATCAGATGTCTGTCACCTTCCCATTTCATTGCATTATGTACCGAAGATGTAAAGTCAAAGCCACGATAAAACGAATCCCATGCACGGAACACACAAGACAAAATACTATATCTGTTATTGCATTCAGTTGCTTCCTGCTGGTAAGACTTCCATTCCCAAGATTTACTAAGATTTTCAAAAGCATCAACAGAATGATAAGCTTCACTTTTTGTCATTCCCTTTCTCAGACATCTAATAAGACCAATGACAAACATACGAGCATACCCTTCTTCCTTGTCTGGAGTAGAAATGTCTTCCAAATCTCTTGGTGTTTCTAAATTATCGTGCCAGGCACACATAAGTTGCCACATCAACCATTGGCCATTTACCTTTAACTTCTCCCTAAAAGATAAATCTTCACTTGTTCTTATAATACTTACATCCTGCTCAGGGACATAAAGAACATTTCTGCTTGCAGCTCGGAAGTAGGCATGACCATACACCGACAACTCAATCTTCTCACAATCTTCAGAAATGAGTTGCTTCCAAAACGTATCTTTATCATTTTCATACGTCCATGCTGCCAAATCGCCAATTATCGCACCAATCATAAGCTATAGAACATTTGTTAGTTGATAAACATCATTACCTTCTTCTGGAGTAGAGAATCGAACTTCGCCTTCCTCTGTAACAATTATATATTTTGGAGGATATGCAGGATCAACCACCAATCCAGGTTCATTTGTAATGCGAAACACCCATTTTTCATCGAGATAGCACACAAACTTAACACCATACAAGCTGTTTGCCTTAGCAAAACTTCTTGCTATACGTGCCTCTTTGGTATAGATACGTTGTCCCCATTTTAGCAGAACAAATGGAATGTTGAATGGAAGACCTTCACAAAGAAAATCATGTTTAGTGAAGTCCATACGCAATTTCCTTTCCTTATTCATCATATAGCGCAAAGCATTCATGACATTCCACAAATCAAACATTGGAAAACCATCTTCTGTTTGATGTTCTTCCAATGCTATAAGACTCAGTTCCGAAACGGATATTTCTGTGCCTATTGGCAAAGTCTTCATCTTGTCATAAAGAATCTGAGCTATTTGTTTATCATTATCTGAGTATTCCATTATCTTCTGTATTCATACTTATAAATTATCTGTTTGCCAATCGAGCAATTCATCATCCGTAGTTGTTGGATAGTTGTAATGCTCAATCAGTTCTCGTTCCGTAAATGTTCTTTTGAAAATACTGCCTAAAAGCAGGACTATCATATCATCCACCCTCCTGTTGCACTCTTGGAGTTTGGAATTGTAAAGCCCTTGAAGAGCCTTTGTACCTATGTATGCTCCAGTACGTGCCTCTAAGATGCCAGAGAAAGTATTTTCCAATTCCTCCGTAGCAATTCTATAACGAAGAAGAACATTCAGAAGTTGTTCTCTGTCCTCGTTTAGCTGAAATTGTTTCAGCAGATGTTCCATTCGCCAAGATTCATCGGACACTTCACAAAGCTTCTTTTTGAGTCGTTCAAAGTCCGACACATCGATATTCGATTCCGACAGAACTTTTCTGTTGTCGAAATTTGAGAATACATAGCTGATGATTTCGAAAGGATCCGACTCTTTCAAATTGTATTCGAGATAAGCACTTATTACAGCTGCTACCCTACGAATCCTTACCTGGCTGTCCCAAGGAAGTTTTTGAAAAGGAATCGAGTCATTCGTCATCCAGGCGATGCCAATATATTCCCTCACTAATCTGTTGGCATCCCATAAACCATTTTTGCCTTTAGAATTATATTCTACTTGAGCTTTTTCCATGTCATTGTTTATTAAAAATCTCAATTCTTTGGCAAAGGTAAATCACATTTATGCAGCCTATCTGCATCTCAAAATAAAAATCGATAAAATCTTCTTGAATGCCTTAAACACCCAATTTTGGGGCAAAGATACAAAATACTTGGACATAAATTGATGTTTTAATCATTTTTTTGAGCGTAAAACCTCTTTTTTTCCAATTTTATTATGATATTTCGAATAAAAACACTACTTTTGCATATGTAGAAACATTAAATAAGCAATTATGGAAAATAAAGACCTGAACCGGCTGAAAGTTGTTCTAGCTGAAAAAAAGAGAACCAACAAATGGCTCGCTGAACAATTAGGTAAAGATCCAGCAACGATCTCCAAGTGGTGTACCAACAATGCACAACCGAATTTGGAGAATCTTGTTGAGATTGCAAAGTGTCTTGGAGTCACAGTCAATGATTTAATTCGATAATGTAAAAGGAACCCAGTATGCCAACAAACAAGAATGCAGCTATACGCTACCAGACTCTCGATAAATGCTTTCGAGACAGACGGCACAGATACTACATGGAAGACCTCATCGACAAGTGCGAAGAGGCCATCTACTACTATAATGGCGTAGGAGGAGTGAGTCGGCGACAGATATTTGAGGACATCAAATTCATGGAAAGTGAAACAGGCTGGAGTGTACCGCTTGAAAGAAAGCAAGATGGCAGAAGGGTTTATTATCGTTACCGTGATCCTGACTTTACCATCAATGCCCAACCAATGACAGAAGATGAAGCACGACAGCTTCGCTCTGTTATCATCACTCTCAGGCGTTTCAGAGGATTGCCAAGCAACGCATGGGTGGATGAAGTCATTTCCAACCTGGAATGGCGATTTGGACTTAGAGGCAAACAGGAGAACATGATTGGCTTTGAACAAAACCCCTATCTCAGGGGACTGAACTTACTGCCTGACATCATAGATGCTGCTACGAGCCATCAAGCTGTAAGAATCACGTATCGCAACTATAAGAATTGCGATGAGGAGTACACCGTTGTTGTGCATCCTTGGTACATCAAGCAATACAACAACCGATGGTTCCTTATGGCGTATGATGCCGAGGCTGACAGAATATCAAACTATGCCCTTGACCGAATACAGGACTTCAATGTTGAGGAAGATGTGGCATACATACCAAATAAAGAGGTCGATTTTGAACACTACTTCGATGATGTGTTCGGTGTGACAATACCGCCATCAGACGTAGAAAAGATTAGGGTTCTGCTTCAATTCTCCAAAAAGCAATACCCTTACATCGTGTCCAAGCCCCTGCATCATTCGCAGGAAATAGTAGATGCGGAAAACCGCATTCTGGCTGTTGAAGTACGACCGACATATGAGTTTACGCAATTGATACTTTCGTTTGGATTTGACGTAAAAGTGCTCGGACCAGAGCCTTTCAAACAGGAGATATTGGCAAATCTACGTAGGAATCTGCAGAATTATAATGAAATGCAGATAGACTGCACCGATTAGTATTACATTTGCAAACAAAATAATTAATGAATAACAAAACAACGAATAATGGTTTGTAATTTTACTACCTTATGAAATCAGAAAGGTACTAAGCTATTACTCTCTCATTATAGTTGGACTATATTTAAAATAAAATATGACAGAACAAGAATTAGCAAACGTGATATGGGACATCAAGGAAATCATTCGCAACTCCTATGATGATTCCGAGGTAGAGGACGTAATTTTGCCCTTCACCCTACTCCGCCGTTTGGATTGTGTCCTCGAAGATAAATATGAGGCTATCCTAGAAGAACTGAGCAAATGCGAGGAGAACTTGAAAAAATACAAGCTCCAGTCATTGATGAAAAAGAACGGCTTAACATTCTTCAATATGTCAGGCTTGTCCTTGAAGAAACTTCTTAATTCGCCAGATCAAATCAGTGATTCCTTCAAAACATATATAGAGGGGTTTACAGATAACGTTAGAGATATTCTCGCCAACTTCGTACATGAGGACGGAGATAGTGATGTTGTAGATTTGTCAAAGATATATGCTCGTTTAGATAGAGGTAACAAGCTTTTTGCTGTTATCCAACAGTTTGTAGAGAAAGCAGACCTTCATCCTAGCAAGGTGAGCAATGCCATGATGGGAACTATCTTTGAGATTGTTATCCGTCGTTCGAAAGAGTCCACCAATACTAAGGCTGGTCAGTATTATACGCCACGAGAAGTTGTAAAACTATTGGTCAGCTTGACCATGTGTGGCAAAGAACAAGAGTTGTTTATTCCTGGAAAGGCGTTCACCATATACGATCCATGTTGCGGTACAGGCGGTATGCTGACCGTAGGACGTGAGCACTTGCAAGAGATGGCTCAGAACAAGAACTTGAAGGTATATCTTTATGGTCAGGAACTGAGCGAAAAGACGTACGCTATTTGTAAGGCTGACCTCTTGATGAAGGGTGATGACCAGAATCTTGACCAACAGCTCTTCCAAGGCGACACCTTGGCTGATGATAAGTTGTATGGAAAAAAGTTTAACTTCATGTTGGCTAACCCTCCATTCGGCGTGGATTGGGGTAAAGACCAGAATGTGAAGAAAGCTGTCTTGAAAGACAATTGCCCAGGTGGAAGATTCGAGGCAGGTCTCCCTTCTACATCCGATGGCTCTTTACTCTTTTTACAACACATGATAGCCAAGATGGATGATCAAGCCGGTTCTCGTATTGGTATCGTATTGAATGGATCGCCTTTGTTTAATGGTGATGCAGGCAATGGTTGGAGCAACATTCGCAAGATGCTGCTAGACCGCAATTTGCTTGATGCTATTGTTGCCTTACCAAAGAACTTGTTCTATGGTACGGACATCACAACATATCTTTGGATTCTTGACAACAAGCGTCCTGCAGAGAAATACCACAAAGCTCTTTTTATTGATGCAGCCCATACCAAAGAGTTTACTAATTTGCTCCAGAAGAACCTGGGTAAGAAACGCTATGAGATAAGTGATGAAGGTACCAAAGAAATCTTCGACATTTACAAGGAGTACCAATCATACAGCCGTGACATCGAGTATGAGAAGACTGGCGAAATGGAACACTTGGAAATTGCCAAGTTGCTCGATTATGACGACTTCCTCTATACCAATGTAGCGGTACGTCGCCCTCTTCGTCTCTGGTTTGAGAATATCTCAGTCAAGTATGATGCCTTGTGCGAAAATGAGGACTTCTATGCCGAAGACAAGAAAAATGTCATCTTGCGTGACATTGCCCAGTTGGAGAACTGCAGTGAGAAGCGCAGCGACCATGAGTTTTTTGTGTGGCTGAAAGAAAATAAGGTCAAGACCACCAAGGCACAGCAGAAACTCATCCGTGATGCCTTTGGTGAAATTAATGAGAATGCTCCTATTGCCTACGTTGACCCATTCAAGAATAGCGGTGAGTGGGTGATTGATACCAATCTCAACGACACAGAGAAGATTCCGATGAAGCGTGACATCGAGGAATACTTTGAAACAGAGGTTGTTCCTTTCGCTTCTGATGCATGGATGGACAGAAGTAAAGACAAAGTGGGTTGTGAATTTCCATTTACACGCTTGTTCTACAAATATCGTCCAATGCGAAGCAGTCAAGAGATTCTTGCAGATTTATCTGCATTGGACTCTAATTTGAATAACGAATTGTCACATCTAAATGAAGATTAATGCTTATGGATATTTATGAAGAATATAAGGATTCTGGTATTGATTGGGTAGGAAAAGTTCCTGCTTCTTGGAAAAGAAGTAGGATAAAATTCCTTCTCTCCCATTCGTCTGCAGGTGTATGGGGTGAAGATGAAAAGGGCAATAAAGATGACATTGTTTGTTTTCGTGCAGCAGACTTTGACTATTCTCACGGTTGTTTGAAATTGGATAATAATACAGTGAGAAATATTCAACCTAAGCAGTTAGAGGGACGAGTCTTACATAAGAGAGATCTCTTGATAGAAAAGTCAGGAGGTGGTGATGCTACACCTGTAGGTAGAATTGTAAGATTCAATTATGATGGCATTGCAACATGTTCAAATTTCATGCATTTCATTTCAGTGAACAAAAATAATGATGATAATTATTTGTTCTACTATTTCTATGCTATGTATGCAAATAATGTGAATGTACTTTACTTTAATCAGACTACTGGAATCCAAAATCTGAAAGTAAGTGAATATTTAGGACAAATTATATTTATACCATCTTTAAAAGAGCAATCTTCTATCTCCAGCTATCTCGACAAGAAATGTTCCGAGATAGACAATGTTATCTCTGCTCAACAGAAGCGCATCGCTTTGCTCCAAGAGTTGAAGCAGAGTGTCATCACTCATGCCGTTACGAAAGGACTTGATCCGAATGTTGAAATGAAAGATTCGGGAGTTGAGTGGATTGGAAAAGTACCAACTCATTGGGAGTTAATACGCACTCGTTATTTATGTAATCTCTGTACTGGAAACAAAGACACCATAAATCGAGTTGATGATGGAAAATATCCATTCTATGTACGCTCCCCAAAAGTCGAAAGAATCAATACATATTCTTTTGATGGCGAAGCCATTTTAATGGCCGGAGATGGTGTTGGAGCTGGAAAAGTTTTTCATTATGCTAAAGGAAAATTTGACTATCATCAAAGAGTCTATAATTTTCATAATTTCAAAAGAGTAATAGGTAAATTCTTCTTCCATTACATCGCAAATAATTTTCGGTATATCATAGAAGAAGGAGGCGCAAAAAACACTGTCGATTCAGTTCGATTATACATGATACAGAATTTTCTAATGACAGTTCCAACAATAGAGGAGCAATATAAAATATGTGAATATATCGAACAAAAAGAGATGGCGTTTGATACAGCCATCTCCAAAGCCCAACACCAAGTAGAACTATTGCAGGAATACAAGCAGAGTCTCATCACCGAGGTGGTAACAGGTAAGCGCAAGGTTTCTTGATGATAATAAAATTGTCCGTTGTGACTGACGATTTGGAAAATAAATCCAAATCATCGGTCAACCGATGATTTATGATAGCTAACAAAGACGATGTAGAGTATGTCATACAAGACTACAACAAGCCTATGGGCATAGCTACATACAAAACCTTTGACAATATACCTGAGGATTTGCGCAAAGCATTGCCCAACATAAAGTTTTTAAAAAAACTATTGTAAACTTTAAAGTAGTTGTAGAATGAGTAACAAGTTAAAGAACATATATACCAATGCTTTTGATAATATCATCAAAAAGCATATAAGAGCCAAGGCAAACACCATTTTTGTCTTGGCAGGAATCACTCCGTACATATATGTGGAGAATTTCAAAGACAGCATAACTGACCAAGCGACCTTTGACAAAGAAGGAAACCTTGATTTGTTTACCCCGACATGGTTTGGAAGTGTGTTCCCGAAGCTCATGGCTGCAACAACTTACCAAATTCTGTCGCACCAGCAGTATGCAAGTATCAACGAATACTTGAACGAGGATTTCTTCAAGGATAGAATTGTTGTTGTGTATGACAATTTACGTTCACTCTACCCTATCAGCAAGGGTGAGTATATAGAAAAGGCTGATGCCAATGGAACGGAGAAGCGACCTGAAGGGATGCCTGTTTATCAAGCAGAACAGCTGAAGGTAGGTGAACATTATTTTTATTCACTAAAGCATTTCAATGATGGTTTGAATAAAGTTCCATTGTTCTCCATTAAGAAAGAGCTAATCTCGGCAGGTGTGTCTTCTTCCAAAGCATACGTGCTTGATGTGATTTCAGACCCATATGGAATTGATGTGTTGGTCAACGAGTGCATTGAAGAGGAGTTCTTCGCAAAGAAAGTCTATGTCAAGGTGTCTGGCAAGAGTGTGCTGAACAAGACATTGACAAATACCCTTGAAGAACTCAACCACCTCTTCGCTCGTTTCGGTGGTGGCATATTTGTTCAGAGGGAAGAAGCTATACAGAAGGATTATGCGCCTTCCGAAGAATCTGTAGCTCTGTTGAAGCAATATTGGGGAGAAAAAGCTGAGTTCAGAGATATCCAGGTATATGAGAATCCCGAACTAGGCAATGAAATTATCCCTGTGTCACAGGGATTGTTGGTGGACACCATTATCAAGGAGTATAAGAACGGCTGTGAGGGAATCCAGCCACGAGACATCTTTATCACGGCACCTACAGGTGCAGGAAAATCTCTGATATTCCAGTTGCCGGCTTTCTATGCGGCATCACAAGGGGATGTCACCATCGTAGTGTCTCCGTTGAAGGCGTTGATGACAGATCAAGTAGAAGGATTGCATAATGAACGCCACTATGATAAGGTGGAGTTTATCAACAGTGACTTGACCCTGATAGACAGAGATAGAATTATCGATGGCTGCAAACGTGGTGATGTGGATATTCTGTATTTGTCACCAGAGCTTTTGCTGTCTTATGACATTCATTATTTCATCGGAGAAAGAAAGTTAGGCTTGCTCATTGTCGATGAAGCACACCTTATCACCACATGGGGACGAGATTTCCGTGTGGATTATTGGTTCTTGGGTAATCATATCAACAAGATGCGCAAGTATAATGATTATATGTTCCCTTTGGTAGCCCTGACCGCAACAGCTGTGTATGGTGGTGTGAACGATATGGTCTTTGACAGTATCAACAGCTTGAACATGCATGACCCTCATAAGTTTATAGGCAATGTACGCCGTGACAATATTGAGTTTGTCATTGATACCCATGATGACTATTCTACAGGTCGCTATGACCAAAATAAGGAAACTGAAACCGTCAATATCATCAAGGGCATCCATGACTTGGACATGAAAGCTATCGTGTATGCGCCATACACACGACACATCAACCGATTGAAGGATAAGTGCGATGAGATAGAAGAAGGAATGGTTGTCTCCTTCCATGGAGGAATGGAAGCTGATGAGCAGAAGTTTGCTTATCAGGCATTCAAGAACAATCATTGCAAGGTGATGATTGCGACAAAAGCTTTTGGTATGGGTGTCGATATACCAGATATCCAAGTGGTTTATCATCACGCACCATCTGGATTGCTTCCTGATTATATACAGGAAATAGGACGTGCTGCACGTAAGAAAGAAATCCAAGGCTTTGCAGCGTTGACATTCTCTAAGGCTGACTTACGCTACAGTAAGCAACTTTTTGGTATATCTTCTTTGAAAACATACCAGTTGAAAGAAGTGCTGTGTAAGATTATCCGTTGTTTCAATAGCAATGGAAAAAAGAGAAACATGCTTGTCGCCGCCAATGACTTTGCGTATATCTTCGACTCTGCCGATGAGGTTGACCAGAAAGTGGCTACGGCATTGATGATGATAGAAAAAGACTATCTGAACAAAACACGATTCAATGTTCTCATTGCTCGTCCAAAGAAATTGTTCACCAAGGTTTATGCACGAACGAACCAAGTGGGTATGGACAGATTGCTGGAGAAGTATGGTGAATGCTTCAAAGAGATAACTCGTGTATCTGGAACCTATCATACATTGGAGTTGAATTTGGATGACATTTGGGCAAAGCATTTCTCCGACAAGAGTTTTCCACAGCTAAAGAGTGAGTTCTACAAGCAAAAGTTCTTATCTGAGGAAGGAATCGAATTGACACCGCAGATTATGGTGACTATCAATATTGATAGGCCATATAATGATGTCTTATCTGAGGTGCGTGGTGCTTTAGATGCAGTCAAGACATCTTTCGCACAACTTGGTTCCAAACATTCATTTTTCACTCAGAATGAATTTGAGGAAGAATTGGTGCAACGCATGGATGCCAAGTATAACATCAAAAAGATTGCCTCGTTCATGCTGAGTACCTACTCAGGCTATATGAAGACAACAGAACGTGCGTTGGAAGGAGATTCTTTCTTACAGATGCGCCGTCATGGTACTACTATGCAATACCAAGTCTTCAGTACCAATTATCAGGCGAAGTTCACTCAGTTGATGAGAATATTTGCCAAGTTATTCGATGGAAAAGAATTCCAATCCGCTGACAGATTTCTATCTATCAATGACATTCCGCTCATGAATCATATTAGGTTGGGTGCTTTGTTGGAAATAATGGAATTAGGGTCTTTTGAAACTACAGGTGGTGATGAACCAAAGATATTCTTGCGTCTCAATGACCCACGAAGAATTGAGAGAGACTCAAAGAACGACAGTTACAAGAACTCCATCCTGGAATCTGTTAAGAATAGACATAAAGTTAGTTGCGACTTATTTGAGCATTTCTTCACCAATTATTTCAGCAATGAGAAACGTTGGGATTTAGTGGAGGACTTCTTCCTCGGCATGTCTAATGATGATTTATTTGAGAAATATCCAGGAAAGATAGTCAATCATATAGACATCTTGGAGTATTTGAGAAACAACAAATCAGTAACACCTGAATGCACTGTTGTTGGGGCTAAGGTAAATTCACATCAAGAGAGGCTTTTCTTGCCTAGAAAACAGGAGTTTTATAATCGAGACAACCTGCTGACTATAGGGCATCAGACAAAAAAGGTAAAGCGTTGGCTTATTGATGATCCAATAGCTTTACATAAGACCATTGTGGAAAATGAGATTGTCATAGAGGCTGATGATTTCAAAGTGTTGTCCAATAAGCTAAGATTGGAACACTTCACATATTACAGGGATTACCTCCGTTTGAATATCCTCATAGAGTTCCCTGGTTATGAAAACTTGGTCAAGGCATCGGTACCTTATAAAGACCAACCTGTAAAGTTCTATAAATGGTGGCGAAGACATAAGGACAGTGTTACGCTGAACTTGAAGGAAAAAGTCGAGCTGTATCTTACTGTGGACAAACAGTCACCTACAGCATTGGTAAAAGCAGATAAAGAATTAATTAAGAAATAAAAATAATCATATATGGAAAATCTCTTGAACGAAACAACATTTGAGGAGCATATTGCAAGGTATCTTGCTGGTAGCGACCTCTACAATCAAAGAAGCAGCGCACAGTTCGACATAGAAAAGCTTTGCGATGTGGAGATGCTGGAGCAGTTTTTGCGCCAGCAGCCTGTGGTTTGGAATAAACTGACCAAACATTTTCCTGGTCAAGAGGTAATGACAGTCGTTCGTGAATACAACAAGCGAATAGACCGTGGCGAGAGCATCTTGACTATCATGAGAAAAGGCTTTACCGTCAGCGGAGCCAAGGTAAAGTTCTGCCAGTTCAAGCCTGTGCTTGAAAGTGTAGGAACGGATAACTATAGACTTTATCGTGCTAACAAGTTCAGCGTAGTCCGCCAGATGCGCTACTCTTTAGGTGAGGATAGCGGCAATGAGTTGGACTTGTGCATCTTACTCAATGGCATTCCCTTGTTCACTTTTGAGCTAAAAAACGAAGGCTCAGACCAGAACTATACCCATGGTATCTTACAGTACAAGAGACATCGTGACCCACACAACAGGATGCTACGCAACTGTCTGGTTCACTTTGTCATGGACAATCAGTATGCCTTCATGACCACGTTCTTGAATGGTGAGGAAACTGCGTTCCTCCCTTTCAACCAAGAGACTGTCAACCCAGCCATCGAAGGCGAATACCCTACTGCGTATATGTGGCATAGTGTATTGCAAGCAGATTCTCTCTTAGACATCTTGGAAAATTTTATCAAGCGTTATGATGAGTATTACGAGGACAAAGAAACTAAGGAACAGAAAAAGCGTACAGTGGTTATATTCCCTCGTTTTCATCAACTCCGTGCCGTGAGAAAACTTCGTAGTTTGGTTCGTGAGGAAGGACCGGGACACAATTATCTGATTCAACATTCCGCAGGAAGTGGAAAAACCAAGACTATGGCTTGGCTCGCATATCAACTTGCCAACATGACGAATCCAGATGGTACGGCTATCTTTGACAGCATCATCATGGTAACAGACCGTATAGTGCTCAATCGAAATATGGCTGAGGACGTGGTCAATTTTGAGGTAACAGCAGGAACAGTTAAGGATATTCGCAAGGGTTCCAAGAAACTGGCGGATGCACTTAACGGAGAAAACAGAATCATCATTTCCACCGTACAAAAGTTTGCTTTTGCGCTCGATTACCTCAAACATGAGAAATCCAAGAAATATGCTATCATCGTGGACGAGGCTCATACGGCCATTGGCAATGAGGCAGCTAAGGATTTAGTCAATGCCCTCTCCACCAAGGAGGACTTAGAGAATATGGGAAATTACGATCCTGAAGAATATGATAGCCCTCTAGATGCCTTGATGGCTCAGATGCAAAGCTACCGAAAGATGATGAGTCATATTTCGTACTTTGCGTTTACAGCTACACCTAAGGACAAGACTTATGCTCTATATGGTAAAGATGGAAAGTCTGCTCATGATTTATATTCTATGAAGCAAGCCATCGATGAGAAGTTTATCCTTGATGTCACCCAAAACTATGTTAGCTACAAAACTAAGTTTGAGCTGATAGAGAAACATCCAGACGAGGATAAGGACAAACTCTTTGAACAAAAGAAAGCCCTGAAGGTGATTGGTGAGTGGCTGGGCAAGAACAAGTACATCAAACTGAGAAAGGCTAGCATGATTGTTGATCAATTCATGAAGTTCACAATCAATAAAATAAACCATCAGGCAAAAGCAATGGTTGTATGTGACTCCAGACAGTCGGCAGCCGACTATAAACAAATCATTGACCGCATCATCAAGGAAGAATATAACGGTGCCATCAAAACATTGGTGGCATTCTCTGGAGAAGTCATTGACAGCAATGGCAACAAATGTACCGAGGCTAACATGAATGACGATGGTGTTACGGACAATGATATTGCTGAAAAGTTCAAGGAAAACGATTACAAAATATTGATTGTAGCCGAGAAGTTCCAAACCGGTTTCGACCAAAAGTTGCTACATACCATGTTTGTTGACCGCAGCTTAGGTGGAATCCAGTGCATTCAGACACTTTCTCGTTTGAACCGTACCTATTGGCCATATAAGGAAGATACGCTTGTCGTTGATTTTCGCAACGATGCAGAATCAGTACGCAAAGCGTTTAATCAGTATTATACAGAGACCACCCTGACAGGTGATGTTGATACACAACGTGTATATACGCTGAAAGAGACTGTTCAGAACTGGAATATCTTCAATGAAAGTGAAATAGACAAGGTATGTGAGAGAATGATAGACAAGGACAAGGTGCATGAGGTACCTTCCATCTTGTTAAAAATAGTTCATGAGCGAGTGGATTCGTTATCAGATGAAGACAAAGATAAGTATCGCAAGGAAGTGAACCGTTTCGTACGCCAGTATGGTTTCTTAGCTCAGCTCATGGACTTCACAGATCCAGATTTGGAAAAGTTCTATGTATTCTGTAAGGTGTTCTATAAGTATTTGCCATATACTAAAGAGACTCTGCCTATGGAGTTGATGGGCATGATAGATTTGGACAAATTGAGAATACAACTTTCATTTGACGGAGCCATCGAACTTGAAGACTCTCCTACCGAATTGAAGGCGACACGCATAGGTGAGGTCGGAAAGAAAGTAGAGGATGAGAAGAAAACCGTAGCTGAACTGCTTGACATGGTAAATAGTCCTTTTGCATCAATTCTGAATGAAAACGACAAGATCATTAAGCAAATTTGGGAAGAGCTTTTGAGTGACCCAGAGGTAGTGGATGCAGCACGAGCTGGTAATTCGTACGATGTGATGGTTAATATCTGTAAGGAGAAGTTTGGCGACGCCATTATTGAACAGATAGACAAATACTATCACTTCAAGGAAATTCTGGATAAGGAGAAGGGATTCGCCTTGACTTTGGTTGGTAAGTTCGTGGAGGCTGTTGCAAAACAAGCTGCAGCAACTTCAAGTTTTGTCTATGATGAAGAAGTATTGAAGGAGAAACTCGCCGAGGCACTGAAGGGAGAAATGACCGGTGTATGTAGTAAGATGAGAAGTTTGCCAGAGATTATTGACAATTTCTTCTTTGTACTAAATACTATTAGTATTCCAAAACTTGATGGTATAGACATGCTATTGAAGGAAGCATTGAACAATATCTATGCAAATCCAAACCTCACCCCTATCGTAAGATATACTTTCTTCAACTCGCTGGTTCAGAAATATGAGGCTTTCTTGAAGAAACTATATTTCTTGATTAATGATGATGAGATTCAAGGTCAAGACGGTAAGGAGCCAGGTCTTGCAGATGCCATCCATGCTTTCAAGTGCCTGTGGAATTTGAAGTATTCTACGGATGATGACGGCAAGAAATTCTCTACTTATCTTCAAATGGTTAGAAACTGGAGAAATGATGAAGCTCATAATGCTCCTTCTTCTTCTGACGAGGAAGTAAATGCAGGCATTAAGGTCGTAGTATCACTGTATCTTTATGTCATGGCCTACTCTATTACAAATTTAGAGATGGCTGGTAGAGATGTGGATGGAGCAGCTGGTACTGTTCCTTATAAACTTCCAGAGGACGAATCCTCTTCTTACGCATTTGCAGCAGAAGAAAAACATCATGACTAAGAATAAATTAGTTAGTGCAGTTTTCTTGCACTAACTAATCTAGCTTATACAAAATAAATAGGTAGAATGGAGAAAATTGCTAGAATATGTTGGAACACTCACGACTGGAAGAGACCTTCTGGAAGTGAGGGCAAATCCCAATCTGATGGCTCATATGAGAAAAAGATTGGATTTGGACATGAAGAATGGATATTGGATGATTCACGTATCTATGAGCCAAATGGTTATCATTATGGTTTTTTGCAACCAATGAATGTAGCGAGTGGAAAACATATAGGCGCTGTTTATAACATCCATCTGTTCTCTATCTCGCCTTTGAAGCAAAAGGTATATGTGGGGTGTCTTCATAATGCAATTGGGGTTTCACCAGAAGAGAGCCAGATAATTTACCAATATTATAAGGAAAAAGGGTGGATCGAGGAGATGAAAGATGAAATCAGATTTGCAGGTGGAACAGTAAAAGACATCAAGCCTAAATGGTTCTTCAATGTCAAGTTCAAGTTCTCTGAGGCAACTCTTAACTATTCTAATAAGCCAATATTAGCCCCTGATTCAATTCCTGGTCATCGTTACAATCTCATGGATAAGAAAAATGACTTTGTTTTTGAGAGTGACGAGGAAGGAAAGGCGAAAGTTCTCGATACAAGTAGCTTTATAAAGACAACTGAGAGAGGTGAGGTCTTGATAGACCCATTACATAAAAAAATTCAAAATGCTGTCGCAGAACTAATCAAGGACGAGTATGTTCATCTATATGTTGAAACCTCGCTTTTAGATTTAGAAGGACAAAGGGTTGATATTAAGGGAATCTATAAGGAAACTGACGAATGGCATTATTTCGAAATCAAGACGGATTCAGCAAAGAAAAGTATCAGGGAGGCATTGGGGCAAATACTAGAATATACCCATTATCCAAACATGAAGAGAGCTACAAAAATGTTCATAGTTGGTCCACAAAAGCCAGATGACAAAGATATAGCCTATATGGAATTTATCCGGAAGACATACGGTATTCCTGTTTGGTTCAGATGGTACTCCTTTGAACAGAATAAACTATATGATGGAATATAAAAAGATTAATATATGGAAAAAGTAATTTATAAGACATTGGCCGAGTGTGAGGCTGCCATTAATACGCTTAAAGTTATTGGCGTAGCTGTTCCTGACTGGATGGAAAAGCAACATCAAGTGTTGAAGGCTGCTGTAAATACTAAGGCGGTGGTAACAAATACTGATACCCCTATTTATGATACGTTGGTTGCCAACTATCCTTATGGTAAGATGCCAGAGGAAAAGGTTAAATGTATCAAAGACACTGTAAATCTGTTGCTTGAAGATGGTGAGCATGCCGAGGAACCAGGTTTGTTGCTCGGTAAAATTCAGTGCGGTAAGACAGATACATTTGAAGACATCATCGGTCTCGCTTTCGACAAAGGTATAGACATCACTATTGTCTTTACTAAGGGAACCAAACCTTTGGCTCAACAAACCATTATGCGTATGAAGAAAGACTATCGTTTCTTCAAACCATCAGATAACTTGGATCAGAAAGCTACAATCAACATCTATGACATCATGAAAGTGTGGAACAATTTGAAGCAGGCAAAGGTTGAAGGTTGTAAAACTGTAATTGTTTGTAAGAAACAGGCAACTAATATGAGCCATTTGATAGATATGTTCTCGAAGAACTGCACTTTTTTGAAGAAAAAAAAGGTACTCATCGTTGACGATGAAGCAGACTTTGCTAGTAGAAACTATCGTTCTGTCAAGTTGCAAGCATTGAAGGATGAAGATGGCAATCCTATAGCCCAAGATGCAGAGACCGAGATGGCGAAAATCAGTCAGCAGATAGACGATTTCCGTAAGATTCCAGACTATTGCCGTTATCTACAAGTGACAGCTACGCCTTATTGCTTATATTTGCAGCCACAAGGAGAGCTGAACCTCAATGGTAATGTAGTGAAACCATTCAAGCCACGCTTCACAAGTATTGTACCAGTTCATGCTGCTTATATTGGTGGTCAGCAATATTTTGAGGATTCCCAGAATCCCGATTCGATGTATAGTCATCTTTTCCACCAGATAGATCAAAAATGCATTGATGTTCTAGGTCATGAGGATAAGCGATACTTGAACAATGCCGTTTCTTCTGCAAACATCTATGGTTTGACTTATGCGCTCATATCATATTTCATGGCAACAGCAATTCGTCGAATCCAAGAACGAAATACCAAGAACAGAGATTACAAAACCAGTGCGTTGATTCATGTAGAACTGGATAAGAAGAATCATGATTGGCAAAGTCGTGTTATCAACCGTCTCATAGACTCTATCAAAAATGCCATTGTGGAAGAAGACCAGTCCGACCAAAGAATCTGGTCAGCCATAGATGCAATATATAATGATTTCATCGAATCAAACAGAAAGGGACGTGAAGAAAAATTTATTTCTGTAGATTTGCCTATGAAAGAAGATGTAATGGACGAGATTCGTAATATCTTCAATCCTAAGAAGAACAACTACCATGTGCAGATTGTCAATTCTGATGAACAAGTAGAGTCACTTTTGGATGAGGAAACAGGCGAGTTACAGTTAGATACAGCTGCCAATATCTTCATTGGTGGTAACATACTTGATAGAGGTATTACTATCAAAAATATGCTATGCTTCTTCTATGGTCGCAATCCGAAAAACTTCCAGCAAGATACGGTACTTCAGCATGCTCGAATGTATGGAGCACGTTCCAAGGAAGATATGGCTGTGACCAGACTTCATACAACTTCCACCATTTATAGAATCTTAGTTAGAATGAATGAACTGGATAACCAGCTTAGAGAGTGGTTCTTGGAGGGAAGAGATAAAGGTACTGATGTGAATGCGGTGTTTGTTGGCTATGACAAGAATATTAAGCCTTGTGCAACACAAAAGATAAAAGCATCCAATGCATTGACTTTGAAGAAGCAGATGCGTATGGTTCCCGCAGGATTCTGGACCGGCTGTAACACCGCCATCAAGAAGACAATTGCACAGATAGATACCTTACTAGAGACTTATCCTTCTTTCAATAAAAAGGATGAGAACGGATTCTTTGAAATGGATTGCGAGACAGTAAAGGAAATATTATCTTTGATTGAAAGTACTTTTGTGTATAAAGATAAAGGCAATATACACAATATTGAACGCAAGAATGACATTAAGGAAATGCTATGTGCCTTGGAGTATTGTGCAAGCAAGTCTGGCGGAAAAGTATTTGTCTTGCAACGTACAAACCGTAACATGACACGACTCAGAGCTAATGGTGGATATATAGATGCTCCTGATGATGGTCGTACTGATGTAAGACCTTCTCGTGAGAAAGCCATAGATATACCAGTTGTTATGCTGTTAAAACAGGAGGGTAAGAAATGTGTCGATCCTGCAACTGGTGAAAACATTGGTTGGAACGATGCACCGTTTTACTGGCCAGTGCTAATGAGCCAGCAGAATATCAATCCTGTTATGTTTGCATTAGAGCAAGGTAAAAAGAAAAAAGCAGCTGCAACAGATAATTCGGATATTCTTGAAGGTATAGATCCAAAAGATGTACTATGCCTTACGTTTGGAGGAGATCTTGTAGATCGTTTCGGTCCTGTTGGAAGCGAATATGCTTATGGTGACGAGTGTCCTTGGGAGTCGAGAAGTCTAAAGGAAAGTACTGCGTCACGTTACCTTGAAAAAGATGAAAATGGAAAATGGAAGATGAATCCTGAAGTACCTTTCAACTTACAACAGGATCATGGACTTTATTCTTTGAATGATGGTAAGTTCCCATTCGTATTCAAGTCATATAAGTACATGTTATTGAGAAACAAGAGAGATGCTACTGCTGATTTGATGCTCTTGGAACTTTTCCCTTCAACCTTGTTTAAGGCAATTCCAGAGGGAAAATTGAATGAAAAAGGAGATCTTGTTGATAGAGATACCCAAAAGATTCTGCTTCATGGAAAAGATACCATTTTGGATAAGGATATGACAGAAACAGAGTTCACAGATACGAGCATTACACAATGGATTATATTTTATTATGTCCGTAAAGTCGTAAAATATGTTCCTTGCAATGTGGATTGGAATACAGTCTTTGACTTTCTGTCAGAAAATGACAATGTTGATGATTAACAATGGAGATTACAATTCTATATATAAAACGTAAATTTGAGGAGTTTAACCAGCAAATATTTGCCGGTAAACTCCCTATGCTCCCCATTAAATTGAGTAACGCAAAGTCCTTTTTGGGTGCATGTACATATAAAAAACGACTGGGGAAAAATGGTAAAATAGAGAAATACAACTTCTCCTTACGTATCAATACAAGGATAGATTTACCAGAGGAAGAGGTTGAAGATACAATTATCCATGAAATGATTCATTATTACATTGGCTATAATCAGCTTGAAGACACTAGTCCACATGGACAGATTTTCCAACAGATAATGAATACTATCAATGAAAAGTATGGAAGACATCTTACCATTTCACATAAGTGTAATAAAACACAAAATGAGCAAGCTGTTGACAAAAAACAACACTATCATGTTGTAGCAGTGGTATCGTTTAAAGATGGAAGAATAGGATTCAAGGTTTTACCAAGAGTTCTTCAAAGCATTCTCAAATATTACAATAGCGTGAAGACTGCAAATGATGTCGTTTCTGTTAATCTGTATATGAGCAATAACATTTTCTTCAATCGCTTTCCAAATTCTTCAGCACTAAATGTTCATTTTATAGAAGATTCAGAAATCAAAAAACATCTAAATTGACAGTATCGGCGAATCGGTACCACTGTAGCGCATGAATCGGTACCATCAT